>Ga0207422_1000010_pt1:1080000-1214173 | contig 1214173 bp, 958 predicted proteins | sample MarCyaLeptolynsp_FD_187757 | JGI IMG/M metagenome (GOLD analysis project Ga0207422, IMG submission 187757) | Marine cyanobacterial communities from Panama - species 1 Leptolyngbya sp. (SPAdes) | ecosystem: Environmental > Aquatic > Marine > Unclassified | place: Panama: Panama... | reverse complement strand
AAGTCATGGCCGAAAAGCACAGAGTGTGTTTCGTTATGGCCTTGATCATCTTAAAGTCGTTTTGCTTAATCACACGGCTACAGATCGACAGTTCAAACAACTAGTTCGTTTTTTGTCGTGTACTTAGCGTTGAACCTTGAACTCAAATAAATGGCCGAACCCCTTAAAAACCAGTACGGACCTGAAATACCCCGTAAGATTGCGGGAAAGATTGAAGTTGTTTATGCGGCGTTTGATAGCACGTCTTTTTTACGTGACACGCTGGACGGGTATGAGGACCTCGAACTTAAGCCTCGTGCAGCACGCATTTCGGAAATGCTTCGAACACACTTGCCGGAGGACTATAAGGAGGCCATTCGGATTTTAATCGCTTCTTGTGGAGAAAAGCTGGATAACACCGAAGCGTTTGGGATGGGGCCCTTTATGTATTTGCCTCATGTCATTTTTGTGAGCGACTATGGCCTGGATCACTTTGAGGAATCGATGGCGGCGCAGTATGAGTTAACCCAACGATTTACGGCAGAGTTTAGTATTCGAGCCTACCTCGAAGCGCATACCGATAAAACCCTTGCAAGGCTTAGAGAATGGACCAAAGATCCAAGCGAACACGTGCGCCGGCTGGTGTCCGAAGGAACCCGTACTCGCCTTCCGTGGGCTTCCCGTCTAAAAGGCTTTCAAAAGGACCCTTCGCCCGTTATTGAGTTATTGGAACTGCTTAAAGACGACTCCTCGCTCTATGTGCGGCGTTCGGTGGCGAACAACTTAAACGATATCGCAAAGGATCATCCGGACCTGGTAGTCGAAGTCGCCAAACGGTGGATGGTAGATGCCTCTGAAGATCGCCAATGGTTGGTGCGTCACGCACTGCGTACTCTCATCAAGCAAGGGCACAAAGAAGCGCTGCTTGTTTTGGGATATGGGGATGCTGGTAAGGTATCTCTGATTAATGGGTCGGTATCTCCGGAGAGTCCAAAGATGGGAGAATCCGTAGAAATTGCGTTTGATCTTAAGAATGAAGAAGAAGCTGCCCGAAAATACATGATCGATTTTAGGGTTCACTACGTGAAGGCAAACGGCAAAACGAGCCCGAAGGTATTTAAATTAAAAGCAACAACGCTTGATGGTGGTGAGGTCGGTTCCTTTCAGAAAAAGGTGTCTCTCAAGGAAATGACAACCCGTAAGCACTACCCAGGCACCCATGCTGTGGATATAATTATCAACGGCCGCATAGAACCCCTGGGAGAATTTGAGTTATTGACGGGTTAAAAGAATAGGCGGCTCCCAAGAAGTATCGATTTAGAAAGGGGTACATTCATGCGTTTTGCATTCTTAACCATCTTTCTCTTAGCACCAACCCTTGTTTTTGCCCAGGAGCAGGTAGGCTCATCGCAAACGGCCACGTTTAAGCTGCATGTTACGGATTTTGATACAGGTATCGTGCTGCAGTACGCTGATGTTGTCATCCGGGATACCGGTATTTCTGGTAGTACAGATCATAACGGTGTTGTAGAACTCGCCGGAATCCCTGCGGGTGTGCATGTCATTGAAATCTCGTGCGAAAACTATGAGAGTGATGTGTTGGTGGTGACCTTTGAGCCTGGTGATGTTAAAGAAGGGGATCTCAGGTTACTGAAAGCAGCCATTGAGCTAGATGGGATTGAAGTAGTAGATGAGCGGGTAATAGGGGCTCTTGAGCGGCGTGGATTTTATGAGCGAGAAGAGCGAGGCATGGGGCGGTACCTTTCCAAAGCAAAGATGGAGGAACGCGGTTCTGTTTTGCTTTCAGAGGCTGTGAGAACCTTACCAGGAGTAAGTGTGATTATTTATGAAGGATCGACTGTTGCTGTTTCCCGGCGCAGGGGAAATACATGCCCGCTTAGGATATATTTAGATGGGATGGAAATGTACGGATTTCAGAGCGACTTGGGGCCAATAGTCGATCTTGATACAGTCCCTCTTGAAGAAGTGGCCGGAGTTGAAGTATATATAGGTCTGTCCGAGACACCCATAGAATACAGCAGATATAATCAATGCGGGGTCATGTTAATATGGTCTCGTTTATAAATGATCGTTCTATTATCATGAAAACATATACAGCTTTATTATTTTTTGCCCTCCTTATTGCCAGTTGTACTTCTGAACCTGCTATGGAGCAATACGGAAGTGAACTGACCCTTTCTGAGGTTACTCCGATTTCTCAAATCCTCGATAGCCCAACGGACTATGTCGGTACTAAGGTGCTTATCGAAGGCGAGGTGGTTGATATTTGCCCGATGAAAGGCTGTTGGATGGAAGTGAAGGATCCGCTTTCCGGCAAGATGATGAAGGTAAAGGTGGAGGATGATGTGATTGTATTTGATGAGGAATCGAAAGGAAGAAAGGCAAAAGCGGAAGGGGAAATCTACGAGATTCGGCTCTCAGAAGACGAAGCCATGTCTTATATGAAGCACCTGGCTGATGAAAAAGGTGAAGCCTTTGATTCGACCTCTGTTACCGGTCCGATGGTGATCTATCAGTTGCAAGGAGAAGGTGCTTTAGTAGAAGTGGGCGAATAAGATACACTATGCCCTCATACCACCACTTATCCCGGACCCCGGTCCAGGTTGCTCCCCATGAACTATCTTCTTTCAGTCTTTGGCATATTCCTATTCGGCTGCCTTTTTATGGTAAAACAGCCTGACCCCGTAGAATCACGTGTTTATAAGTGGCCGCAGCAATTTGAAGAGAAGGGTGAAGGTATTGGCAAAGCGGAGATACTCAGTGGAAGCACAACAGCATTGCATAGTCTGAACGTTGATGCCTACCAATTACAACATGGTGTAACACTAGTGGGCGGTGGGACACTAGAAACTATGGTGATTGTTAAAAGTGGTGTACTCACTGTTGAGCACCAGGGGGAATACGTTGAGCTAGGACCTGGAAGTGTTTATGTGTCCTTTCCCGGAGGAGGGAGCATGGACATAGGGAATCATACGGCAGACATAGTCGAATATTATCAGTTTATGTATTCATCCAGGCAAGGCGCAGATGCAAGTAGAATCAATGAGTCTGAACGAGGATACATTGTCGATTGGGACGAACTGGAGGTTCGAGAAACCCAACGGGGCGAGCATCGGCACTACTTTGACAGGCCAACGGCTTTGTTGAGTCGATTTGAAATGCATGTAACCACCCTGAACGAAGGGTTAACGAGCCATGATGTACATACCCACCGAGAGGAAGAATTTCTACTGATTATCCATAGTGAAGTGGAGGAACATATCGATGGGTCTAACCACAGGGCATCAGCAGGCGATTTGATCTTTCTCGATTCGATGGTGCCGCATACCATCACCAATGTAGGAAAAGGGCCGGCGCAGTACTTTGCGTTTAAATGGGAATAGCGTCATCTATGATGGAGGATGTTGTTCTTTGTTGACGGTCCATCGTCTTTTATCATATAGTTGTGCAATCCATGAAAAACGTTTACGTAGTATTTTTATTTGCCTTTGTATTTTTGGGATTATTTGCTTGCGAGCAGCAAGAAATGCCTGCAGAGGCTGAGGCTTCCGTCGCTGAGGTAATGGCTGAAGAGGCTCGGCAACGGCTTGAGGTAAATGAGGGGGGGCAGTTGGTGTTGAAGTCTATTGAGGCACACGGCGGATTAGACACCTGGTACAATGCCCGCACGAGTTCGTATAGCTGGGAATATGCCAATGTGGATATGGACTTCCGGTTTAAATCACATATGGTTGTCGATAATCACACCCGTCAGGCCTATCATGATCTCCTGGAATTAGGCACCTATGACGAAGCGCAACCTGTTTCTGGGCAATTTGCCTGGGATGGCAGCGATGCCTGGATCAGTCCTGATACGCTAAGGCAACCTAATCCAAGATTCTGGGCTACCACCGGCTATTATTTTGAATCCATTCCGTTTATTCTCGCGGATCCAGGTGTGCACTACGAGCGCGTACCAGATGAAGAGCTGGATGGGGTAATGTATGACCGCGTGGATATTTCCTACGGAGAAGATGTAGGTGACTCCCCCGGCGATATCTACATGCTCTACGTCAACAAGGAAACGGCTCTTGTAGATGCGATTCGGTATACCGTCACGTATGGTCAGTCAAAAGCTGAAGCTATGCAGCAAGAGTCGCCCAGAGAGACCCTGTTCTATTACAAAGACTACGTGACCGTAGACGGCCTGACCGTTGCCACCTATTTCAACGGCCACCATTTCAAAGACGGCGAAATCATCGCACCCAAGAATGACGCCTGGGCAACAGATATCTCGTTCAGCGAGTCCTTCGACGAAAGCCGGCTAGCCATGCCTGAGGGCGGTCGCGTCCAACCGATGAATTAGTTCAAAACCTAACTAGATGAAGTTCAAGGTTCAAAGTTCAAGGTTCAAAGTTGGGCACCTTAAAAACATTGAACCTTGAACTTTGAAACTTGAACTTTATACACTATGCGCCTTCCCATAATTCTGCTCCTCCTTCTCGGTCTCATATTCGTTGGAACTGTCAACGCCCAAGATTTTGCCATGGTAGATGCATCTAACTCAAAGGAGATAGATGCACTATTCGCGGAGTATGATCAGTTGGATGGGCCTGGGTTTGTGGCTGGGGTGATTCAGGATGGGGAATTGGTGTATGCGAAGGGGTTTGGAAGTGCGAATTTGGATTATGGTGTACCAATTACATCTGAATCCGTATTTAACCTGGCGTCACTTTCCAAGCAGTTTACTGCAGCATGCATTGCTTTGCTCATTCAAGAAGGAAAGGTATCTTTAGAGGAGGATGTTAAAACCTACATCTCTGAGTTTCCCGACTATCCTGGACCGGTAAAGGTCAAGCACCTGGTTTATATGACCAGTGGACTCAAAGAGTATTATCAATTGACTCGTCCGGGAGGCAAGGATTGGTACCGGGACTATTTTACTGTTGACGATGCCATTGCTTTGTCGTTAGAGCAACCTGAATTGGATTTTGAACCCGGAAGCGCCTGGGCATACAGCAATGTGAACTACATGCTTCTTGCTGAAATTGTGGAACGTGTCAGTGGGATGTCGTTTGCAGCCTTTGCTGAGAAACGCCTGTTTGAACCCCTCGGGATGCACAATACACATGTGAACGATGATACATACCGTGTAATCAAAAACCGGGTGATTGGATACAATCCTAGAGAAGAGGGTGGCTATTACCATTTTAATCGTCTTTCGCCACATTATGGGGGAAGCGGAGTGCATTCAACGGTCGAGGATCTGTACAAGTGGGATCAAAATTTCTATACCCACGAGTTGGCTGGCAAGGCCTGGACAGAATTGATGTTGAGCACAATGAAGTTTGATCACGACAAAGCCAACGATGCCTTTGGGTTGGTATGGGGCGACTACAACGGGATTCCCATTGTATGGTATTCAGGCGGGGACACCGGGTTTAGCACGTACATGATCCGTTTTCCTGAGCAACAACTCACCGTCATTTGTCTTTCGAATTTTATTCCCAGCGACGGGTATGGGTTATCCCAAAGAAAGGCGATAGATATTCTGGATATCTTGTATCAAGAGTGAATCAATCGAAGGAGAGATTGGACATCCGGATCGTTAGTTCTTCGTCGACAGCGTTTTTAATTCGATCCAGGTAGACTTCAGAAGGGTATCCGTACCTGGGATCATACGTTACGTTTAGTTCGTGAGCGCTATCCAGGTTCTTTGTGATGAGGGCAAATACCTCATTTATCGTAAAGGCTTTCTCTATAGCCAGTTCTTCAAGCTCTTCTTCTGAGAGCCCCCACCCCTGTAGATCTTCATCCTCAAAATCGATGTTTACGATAGAATCTGCCTCAACTTCGATCGTAAACGAATGCGGAGGAGGGCAAAAACATAGAACGGATTGCTCGATGGTGTAGGACTCAAAATCCCGGTTTTGCCAACGCTCCAGAGCCTCTCCAATGTCAGTGAAATCCCCGGGCTCCACGTTGTTGCTGTCACAAGAGGAGGTGAATAGAAGGACTAAAAGAAGAGTACACAGTCTGATCATGGTGGCAGATATATTGGTTGCTGTAGACTTAGACAACGCTAGCAATAATTTATTCCCTTTTATTGCCCTGCAACGAACTTGATGGTTTCTTAAGCTTCTAATTATTGTCGGTCTATTCTTTATTCTGCCCCACTGAGCATGAGAACCCTTGCGCTTTCGATTCTGCTACTGTGCTGCCTACCCGGTTTTGTGCCCGAACTTCAGGCACAACCGGTCAGTATTACAGGGCAGGTCCTGGATGGAGGAACGGGAGAGCCGCTTCAAGGGGCAAATGTGTTTTTGGCCTCCTCTACTTTTGGAGCCTCAACAGATTCATCGGGCCATTTTAGCATTGTGGGAATTCAGCCAGGGGTCTATATATTGGTCTTTTCAATGCTTGGATTTGAGGTGCAGCGAAAGGAAATCCGCCTGTTTCCGGGAGCTCAGCTGGATCGAATGGATGCGGCTTTGCAGTTAACCGCATACGAGCTAGAGGGTGTCGAAGTAACCGGAGAGATGGATAGAAAATGGGCTCGCCGTTTTAAGCGGTTCGAAGAGCTCATCATCGGTAGCTCAGAACGGGGGAAAAGAACCCGGCTTTTGAATCGCGAGGTCGTTGAGCTGGAGGTCGATGCTGCCGGACGGATGACGGCCAACTCCCACGTGCCTCTTCGGATTCATAATGAAGCTCTCGGATACAGGATTATGTATTCCATGCAAGATTTTATCATGGATCCCCAGGCCAGGATAATGCGGTATCAAGGAGAGCCGTTCTTTGAAGAAATGGACCCAGCCTCCGAAGAGGAATCAAGGATGTGGGATGCTCGGCGCAAAGAAGCTTATCTAGGGTCAATGGGGCATTTGTTTTCCTCGATCATTGCTGGTACGACGTTCGAAGAACAATTCCAGTTGTATGAAGGGGACGCAGAAGAGCCTGTTGGGAGCAAAGAGCTTCTCGTTGAAACCGAGAGCGGTGAGTACAAAATGGCATTTAAAAACCCGCTCAAGGTAATATACACGCGCCGCCCCAATAGGGCAGACAGGAAGTTTAGCCTGGTAAGCCAGAGAATGCACGAAGAAATCTCCTTCCTCTACCTCCATGTCCCTGCCGTAACCATCAATAAGGACGGCTACTATACACCCTCCGAAGCCCTAACCGCCACCGGTTCGTTAGGCGATCGCCGTCTTGCAGACCTGGTGCCGAGGGACTACACAACCAGATGACAGGTCATCTGGTTGGTTTCTGGTTCCTTGTTTCTGGTTTCTTGTTATTGTTTAATCTTAGGGACGTTACCCCTTACCAACCAGAAACGAGAAACAAGAAACAAGAAACACACTCACCAGGCACTTGTGAGTGCTATTGAAGCAGCAGCCTTAAAGCGAGGGCGACGTCTGGGGCGCCGTCATCCAGGCCCAGGCTAAGTGCAGGGCGGAGGCGTGCTGAATCGCCGACGCGGTAATCGACTCCGAAAGTGAGCAAGGTGAAGTCGCCTTCAGACAAGATGGTGAGTTCACCAATGAGTTGTAGGTTTGGATTATTGGTTCGGAAGATCGCAGCACCACCCAGCCTGAGAGACGCGTCATAATCGTCTGCAATCTCGACGAAATCGATACCAAGAACCCCGGCAATTGCTAACGCATCGTTTACATAATGGCGTAGCGCACCAAATAAGTTGAAGTCGACGCCATCTCCCCCGCCTACATCTTCATCACCTATAGGAAGGCTGAAGCCAGCACCTACAGAGATGTCTGTATTTCCTTCTTGAATCAGGTACCGGCCAACTACCTCAGGGTCAGTGATGCCGTCTATATTATTGCCAAACTCTGGGTCAATACTGAGAAAGTCGATGGTGATTCCCAGTTCAAAATTGTATCCGAGAGGAAAGCCTATTCGTCCTCCCATTTGCAGGAGGTTGGCGCCAGGAAAGTCGCTAAACGTGAGGCCTAGGTCTCCATATACAGTGTGTTGCTGTGCTCCTTCTAAAAAGAAATTTTGGAACGTAGGCGCTTTTTGTGCTACAACCGTAAGCGGAGTAAGTCCTATGAGGATTAGAAACGCAAAAAGCCTTTTGATTAGGGAGAAATACATAAGTAAAAAGTGGGGTGTTTTCTCTGATGGAATATGTGGGTAAACAGGTTGGATTACTGGTAAGTTCTTCCATTGTGTTTAATCCAACCACCCGGATGCCGGCCGGCTGGATCGTGATGGGTCCAATGAACAACGCCACCTTGCGGATTCCATTCATACTCACCATAAAACTCAACGCGGTCTCCCTCTTCCAAATCATTGATACGAGGCGCCAGGTCGATATTGTGTGCGATTAAAATGGTCTGTCCCGAACGAAGTTCTACGATGAACCGCTGATGCCGGCTGCCTTCGTTGTCATCTGAGAGCCGCCGCGTCACAATACCTTCAGCCTGTACCTGGACGTCGCTGCGTTGCTGCTGAAACGCCTCTTCGAGTTGGCTGTCACCTGGTATCGTGGTTGATGGCTCGTCGGATTGGTTGGAATAGAGGTAGAAAGCAATAAAAAATCCTGCCAATACGAGGACGAGGGTGCCTTTTTTCATGGAGATTCGGCTGGTTTATTACCACAAATGGTGAACAAGGTCCTTTATATACATACTATAAATCTGTTCGATTTTTGCCATCTGTTCTGGAGATAGATCTTTAATCGTCAGGGCTTGTACATTTGATTCTACTTGTTCTGCGTTTGAAGCCCCTGGTATAACACAGCTTACCTCTGGATGCATAAGAACCCATTTTAGTGCGAGAGGAGCCAGGTTTGATTGGCCCGGAAATAGTGTTTTAAGTTTCTGTACTGCCTGAAGGCCTACGTCAAATGGAACACCAGAAAACGTCTCACCCTTGTCGAACCATTCTCCATTACGGTTGCCATGGCGATGATCATCCGATGTAAAGACAGAGTCCGATGAATAAGTACCTGTGAGCAGGCCGCTCGCCAGGGGGACCCGCACTATAATGCCCACATTTTTTTGTGCAGCTCGTTGGAAAAAATAGTCTTGAGGACGTTGCCGAAAGGCGTTAAAAATTATTTGAACAGATGTGACGTTTTCGTACTCAATGGCCTTGAGTGCTTCTTCAACTTTTTCGACACTCACGCCAAGGTTAAGGATTTTTCCTTCTTTTTTGAGTGTGTCAAATTCTGCAAAAAGTTCAGGGCGGTAATAGACTTCTGTAGGAGGGCAATGGAGTTGAATAAGATCAAGATGAGCCAGGTTCATTCTTCGTAGGGAGTCCTCAACGAAGCCGCGCAATACCTTGGGGGTGTATCCCGCATTCAAATGAGGAGAAATTTTTCTCCCACATTTTGTAGCTATATATATGTTCTCCCTGATACTGTTTGCCAAAGCTCCTATGGCCTTTTCACTGGCTCCGTCCTCATATACATCCGCCGTATCAAAGAAGTTAATTCCATTATCGATGGCAGTGCGAAGGGTGTGCTCTGCATGTTTGTTGTTAAATCCTGAACCCCATTTGCCGCCTACCTGCCACGTTCCCAGGGACACTTCAGAGACATTAAAGTTAGTTTTGCCCAGAACTCTATAATTCATTCTCACAGTTTGCTTTGATTATTCGAACGCTTTTAATACTTCGCGGGTCAAGTCCCAGCGGTTGAATCCTTGCCGGCCAAAATCCAGGCCCCGGCGAACGATCACGAGGTCGTGAGAGGGTACAACTACGACGTATTGACCCCGGTTGCCAGCGGTGGAGTAAGCGTCTTTTGGGACGTCATTGCGATTCGTTGGTACGAGCCACCACTGGCCGCCGTAAAAATTATCACGGACGTCAGTTGCAGGCGCAGGTGTTCGCACAAAGTCAATCCATTCCTCAGAAATAATGCGCTCCCCATTCCAAACACCCCCGTTCAAGTACAGCAAGCCAAAACGGGCGAGGTCCCTTGCATTGGTGTAAATCTGGCTGCTCATGATAAAATCGCCAAATCGGTCAACACCCGGTATGGTGCTCCGCATGCCGATTTTATCAAATAACGCTTTGCGTGGAAACTCAAGGTATGCTTGATCACTGCCAAGCGCCTTCTTCATTGCATATACAGCAAGAATGGTGTCGTAATTTTCGTAATCCCAATAGGTACCCGGTTCGCGGATGAGTGCCCGGCTTCTGGCTCCTTTGATCGAACTCGCCCCCGCCCAATATGAGAGTCCGGACCCCGTTGCGTATTCCAGCCCATTGTCTACTGGATAAAGTCCGCTTGACATGTGAAGCACATGACGAAGGGTAATCGCGTTCCTTGGATCGGTGTCTGGAGATCGTAGGGTGGGAAGCCAATCTATTTGTAGCGGTTCATCCAGGGACAGTTTACCTTCATCAACAAGGGTGCCAATCAGGGTTACCGCGATGCTTTTCGCAGTTGACCAGGTACGCGTTTTGGTTGTGACGTCGACCCCCGGTGCATATCGCTCCAGGATGATATTGCCTTTGTGGACGACCATCAGGCTTAGTGTAACCTGTTCTGTTGTACCGTGGGTAGCTCGGTCGAAGGCCCATTCAGAAGCTGCTTTGAGGGCCTCTTTGTCTACCTCCTTTGGAATCGTGATCTCAGGCACCAGGTCCCCATCTGGCCAGGGGATCGAAGCAGGGTCTCCTTCGAGAGGTGGTGTATCGAGTAAGGGGTATGAGTCAATGTCTGCGAATGTTTGATCGGGGGCCATTATGATGCAGCCGAGTCCCTCTCTATACACGGCTCGCATGGGTGGTGTGTCGGAGTCGTCGGTACCTACTATGGTCGTTTTTTTTGATTCGTCAATTTCATAGGCCACATCGAGTGTGGTACCTGCTCTTCCTCGGACATACGCCAACTCTTGTTCGGTGACTTGGTCAACGGTTCTGTTGGACGTAAATACCCCATTGCATAACATAAAAGATTGCACACCCCGCCAGATCATTTCTTTGTTATCCTGCCAGTAATCAAAGGATTCTTCTTGCTGAGCAGATACTTCGAGAGGAAAAAAAAGTAGGATCAGAAAAAAAACGAGTACCTGTCGCATCATTGAACCATTTAGTTAGGTATAATCGCCAATCTTGAAGGGCGTATACAATATTTTTGAATACGATTAAAATAACAACGCGAAACACGAAACGCGAAACACGAAACGTTCAAAATGATACCATCATTTTGAAAATAAAATAAATAGAATGAGAAAAGGGACTATACTGTTGACCATCGTGTTGACATGCGTCGGATGCGACCAGGCAACAAAGTACACAGCCAAGCACTTCTTAGAAGGGCAGCGTACCCTGAGTTATCTGGGGGATATGTTTCGTTTAGGATATGCAGAAAACTCGGGCGCCTTTTTGAGCCTGGGGTCAAACCTTCCAGACGTGGTGCGCACGTTGATATTTACCGGGTTTGCAGGGCTGTTCCTTGTATTTTTTGCTGTATACTTAATGCGTAATCAGACCATAAATCGACTGGCCATGATAGCAGGGTCCCTGATTGTAGCTGGCGGCATTGGGAATCTGATCGACCGGATTGTGAACAATGGTGCAGTGATCGACTTCCTGAACGTGGGTATCGGTTCGTTGCGTACGGGTATTTTTAATGTAGCAGATATGTCCATCATGGCCGGCATATTTATGTTCTTGTTTGCCACGCATAAAGCGGAGAAGGAAGCTAAAAAGGCGGCTGCAGAGCAGGCAAACGTTGATGATCAAGCTGCTGAAGAAACGGAGAGTTGATTCTTGATTAGCAAGGTCTATATTAAGGTCATGTAGCCCTATTCTCATCATCAATTGATTAAGCATGTCAAGACACGCCAGTATATTTACACTCATTGCCCTCCTTTTCGTATTCACATCAGAAGCAAATGGGCAATCGGAGACGGTGTGGCCCGGGGAAACCTGGTCAGAATCCAGCCCTGAAGCTGAAGGCATTGATCCGTCAGTTATTGATGCGATAACAGGCGATATTGCTCACGGTAGGTACGGACTCATTGATCACTTCCTGGTCATCAAGAACGGCAAAGTGGTCGCGGATTTTCAGCTCGATCAAGACTATGAGTCGATTGCTGAGGATTACGACACCACGAATCACCAGTACAATTACGACCACCCGGATTGGCATCCCTATTACCGGGATACCGACCTGCACACCCTGCAATCGGTGACAAAGAGTATCACCTCTGCCGCATTAGGAATAGCTGTTGATGAAGGGTATATCGATGGCGTGACGATTCCGGCGATGGAGATCTTTGATGGGTATTCTCAGGATATGGATGATCCACTCCGCACATCGGCCACGTTGGAGGATTTGTTGACAATGAGGAGTGGGATTACGTGGAATGAAATGACGTCCTACAATGATGCTGACAACAGTTGCATTATTATGGAGGCCAGTGATAACTGGATTCAATATGTATTGGATCAACCCATGCGGGAAGAGCCGGGGACGCTCTTCGACTACAACAGTGGTGTGAGCGTTTTGCTTGGGAAAATTATCCAACTCAAAACAGGCAAGCGAGCCGATGCCTGGGCCGAAGAAAAGTTGTTTAAACCGATCGGGATTGATAAGTATTACTGGAAGATCACTCCAAAAGGAGAAGTAGACACTGAGGGCGGGCTTTACTTATCAGCCTATGATCTTGCCCGGATCGGATATCTATTCATGAACGAGGGCCGATGGGAAGACAAACAAATCATTTCCAAAGAATGGGTGACCGCCTCTACCTCGTCGGTAGTTACAGATATTCGCCCGGATAATGATCGCAAAGATACTGGGTACGGCTATCAGTGGTGGGTACCTGTGAAGGAGAACCATGGCACGGATGTCTTTGCCGGCAATGGGTACGGCGGCCAGTTCCTGCAGGTAGTCCCTGAGCATGACCTGATCGTTGTGTTTAACGGGTGGAATATCCACGAACGAACTGAACTCTCTTCCTGGCTGGCGCTCCGAGATAGAATTTTACCTGCCCTAAAATCGGATAGCTAAGAGGACAGCGTATGCCGGAGTTGTATGTAGGGATTGATATTGGTACCTCGAACACAAAGGTCATTGCGGTTAAAGCAGACGGAGAGGTTCAATATGCCGCTTCGCGTGGATATCCACTGCATACCCCACAAGATGGATACGTAGAGCAGGACCCTGAGCTAGTTGTTGAAGCCGTTGTGGAAGCATTAAAAGAACTGGCTTCCATGATTCTGCCACAAGACCGATTTGTGGCTGCAAGCTTTAGTAGTGCGATGCACAGTGTGCTCCTGCTGGATGAAAACAATGTCCCGTTGTCGGACGTGATCACCTGGGCAGACACACGCAGTCGGGAAGTAGCCCACGCTCTAAAAGAGACTTCTGAGGGCTATGCTATTTACCGGAAAACGGGCACGCCGATTCACCCCATGACTCCATTGTGTAAGCTGGCATGGTTGCATCGATTCGAGCCGGATCTGATGGAGAAAACAAGACGCATAGTTTCCATTAAGGCCTATCTCTTTTTTAAGCTGTTTGGTGAATTCGTAGTCGATCACTCCATTGCTTCAGCCACGGGCATGTTCGATATCTTCTCACGTAAGTGGGATGATCTGGCAGTACGCCATGCCGGTGTATCCACCCAAGAACTATCTCAGCCCGTACCAGCGCTCTACAAATTGGGCCCGCTTACAGGACAGTTTGCAAAAGAACTTGCTGCATATACTTCGACCCTTTTCTGTGCTGGTGCTAGCGATGGATGCCTGGCCAACTATGGGTTGGGAGTGATGGATAGCTCTCATGCAGCGTTAACGATTGGTACGAGTGGGGCGATACGGGTAACGTGTGCTGAACCTGCTACAGATCCTGAGTCCAGGTTATTTACGTACATTCTAGACGATCAGCTTTACGTGACGGGTGGTTCGATGAACAGTGGAGGCATATTGATGCAATGGTTTCGGGATCATATGCTGGATGGAGAGGATGCGTCGTTCATGCGATTGATGGAAAAAGCGGGTAAAGTGCCTGCCGGGAGCGAGGGATTGATATGCCTTCCTTATTTGTTGGGGGAGCGTGCGCCTCATTGGAATAGCTTTGATAAAGGGGTCTTTTTTGGAGTGAGCTATCAGCATACGCAAGCGCATTTTTTGCGTGCAATGATGGAAGGTGTCGCTTACAATTTTCTGCAGATCGTGGAAGCCATTGAAGAGTTGTTTGGTCCGATTGAATCTGTTTTGGCAACCGGAGGGTTTCTAAAATCTCCTGTTTGGGTGCAGGTCCTCGCGGACGTATTAAACAAACCAGTTTTGACCAGTACCGTCGGTGATGCGTCTGCTGTAGGCGCTGCCTTCATGGCGATGCGGGCTACAGGAATTGAGAAGAATCCCTCTATCTCGATTACTTCTGACACCAACACTCAATATACCCCGAATCCAGCCCATCGAGAGATCTATGCACAAGGCCTTCCTTTCTCTAAGTCCTTGTATCAAAAACTACAGACCGAATTCAGTCATACGAGTTCTTGACGAATTGAACGGGTAAGTTTCGTGTTTCGGGTTTTTTAGACGCTGAATGGACACTTTTTAACCCGGAACGCGAAACCCGAAACCCGAAACCAACCAAATAATCCGCCAGGATTTATTTGGTCATCCCCGGCCTGTTAGGTTGAGTCTCTTGCCTCGATTTGCTACGTTAGGGGGCAACCCTGTTTCAACCCGCCAAACCTCTCACAGAAATGAAAGATAACACCGTATCTCGTCGTGATTTCGTCAAAACTACTGGGCTTGCTGGTGCTGCAGCTATGATCGTTCCCAGGCATGTATTAGGTGGCCCTGGTTTCCAGGCACCGAGTGATACCTTGAACATCGCTGCAGTAGGTGCAGGGGGGATGGGAACAGAGAATATGAGGAATTTGACGAGTGAAAATATCGTAGCTATTTGTGATGTTGATTTTGATCATGTCCACAACGGGTTATATGATAATGGAAGCCCAAGAAATGGCCGTGCCGAAGTAGCTGCGGCGTATGAGAAAGCAGCGCGCTATGAGGATTTTCGAGTGATGCTGGAACAGCAGAAAGATATTGATGCTGTGATGATTGCAACGCCGGATCATACGCATGCTACTATAGCGGCAACAGCCATGCGGCTAGGCAAGCACGTCTATGTTCAAAAACCTCTCACCTGGTCCGTACATGAAGCGCGAGTTCTTCGAGACCTTGCGAAAGACACGGGTGTTGTAACCCAAATGGGTAACCAGGGGCACTCTGGAGATGATACCCGGCGGGTGAATGAATGGATACAAATTGGCGCTTTGGGTGATGTAAGGGAAGTGCATGTATGGACGAACCGGCCCGTTTGGCCACAAGGAGTACCACGCCCAACCCGTATGGATATCGGAAAAGACTTTGGATGGGGGATGGACAATGTCCAGCAACGCATTGCTACTGGGCTTAGAGGGCGGAAGAAACGTGTTCGTATCCCTAAGAGCTTAAACTGGGATCTCTTCCTGGGGCCGGCTCCGAAAGTGGACTACCATCCTATCTATCAACCGTTTACCTGGCGGGGATGGGTAGATTATGGAACAGGAGCACTCGGAGACATGGGGGCCCACCTGATCGACCAGCCGCAATGGGCCCTCGGGTTGACCTATCCAACAACGATTGAATCAACGTCTACACCATGGGGGGCAGAGAAAATTAGCCCATGGGGAGATGCTCCCTCCGACGTCGCCTCGTTTCCCACAGCGATGACGACGCATTATGAGTTTCCTGCACGAGGTGTGATGCCTCCATTGAAGATGCACTGGTACGAGGGAGGACTCATGCCGGCCCGCCCAGAGGTGCTGCCCGATGATGTAGTCCTTCCAAGAGGCGGCGGCGTGATTTACATTGGCGAAAAAGGCATCATGGTTCATCAGGATTGGGGAAGAGAAGCGAAGATGTATCCAGAGACTCTGATGGAAGAGTACAAGGACACCCCTGAAACCTACACGCGTGTGGAAACCTCTCACGAGATGAACTGGGCTAATGCGTGTAAAGGCATCGGAGAAGCTGTGAGTCCGTTTGAATACGCCGGTCCGCTTACCGAAACCATGCTGCTTGGGCTGGTTGCGCTGAAAACTGGGCAAGGGGTGAAGATCCACTGGGATGGAAAAAAAGGAATGGTGACCAATAACGAGGAAGCGAACCAGTACCTTCACAGAGAGTACCGAGCGGGGTATTCGTTATAATAAACTGCACACGGGCAGGGCGGCAAGGTTGCCATGAATCTACTTATTCGGCTTTTTATTACTACGCTCGTTTCGTTTTTTAAGCCGAAGTTGGGCCTTGAAGATACTGCTCATGTTAAAGGGAGAACCTGGCCCTGGGATTATGACATCCAGGGCCACATGACCAATACCCGTTTTTTAGCCCTGGCTGATTTGTCTATCTTTCAATTTCTGTTACGCAGCAGGGTGTATCGCTACTTTGCTTCGAATAAGTTATTGCCTGTAGTGGTGACTCGCGAAGTGAGGTTCAAGCGGATACTGAAATTTCCCAGGCCCTATACCATTTATACCCGCATGGCCTATTGGGATGAAGAGTATTACTGCTGGAAGCAAGTATTCGAATCCGAGGGGAAGTACACCGCTGAGATCTATACGTTAGGCGTTATACTGAAGCAGGGGACGCGTGACAAATTCTCTCCAAAGCAAGTTACTCGTGACTTGATTGGGGAAGCCTTAGAAGCACCCTCACCTGACGAGACGATAGCCCATTTACTGCGTAAGGCTAAAATACGGCCCGAGTTGGAAGAGGCGTTAGAGGGGTTTTAATGTCTGTTTGTTGTTCATTGTTTGTTGTTTATCGTTAATGGATGGGTAGGTTTGTCACTATATTATTCGTCTTTGCCTTTGTGACTACAGCATCGGCGCAGAATGTGGCGATATTGCCATTTAATGCACCAACGGTTGTGGGTGTCACCTCTTTAACGTCTGAGTCAGCCCTATCGGAGTTGGCGTCTTCGTTTGTGCAGGAGGGATACGCCTTGGACTTTGGCTCGATGAACGACGTACAGTTCTCTACGCAATCGAGAGGCGTTGTGGTTGCAGATGATTTGGAGTTTATGGTAAACGTCAAACATACTATTTCTCTGCAGCCGGGAAACCCTCTGGCGACTGTTCATATCAAAACCGTGTGGAACTATGGAGAGCTAAATAAGCCCCTCGACGTAGGCCCAAGGGAGCTGGCTGATCACAAGAGAAAATATGTCCCCGTTTATAGTAATCGGATTCGGTTATATATTGAAGCGTTCGTTTCAGAGTTCGAATATACACTCCTAACCCACCCCTTGAACGCAAAACCGTAGGACTCCGGGCGGACCACTAACGCCGATCACCCAACCCAAGGAGCATTATGGTTCAATTTTTTAGTCGCCTGCGAGCGCTCATCATTTCATATGGGCCGGCTTTATTTGTCATCGGAGCTATTATCGGGACGGGTAGTGTATCCTCATTGGTATGGGCCGGCACCGAGCACGGTATGAGTTTGCTGTGGGCCCTGTTACTGTCCAGTGTGTTTTTCTGGGTGCTGATTTCATTGATTAGCAAGGTGACGTTTGTTACGGGGCAGACCTTTGTAGAACTGGTTGAGGAACAGTTTGGCAGAATCGCTGCATTTTATATCGTATTTGCGGTTGTTGTTAGCCAGTTTACGTCGAATATCGGGGTCATCGGGATCGTATCGGAAGCCTTTTCTTCCTGGTTGAATTTGGATCCCTTAGGCGCAAGCATATTCTGGAGTATAGTAATCTACGTGCTCATTATTGCAGGAAAGTATTCCATCTTCGAGCGGCTAATCATTTTTTTTGTAACTCTTCTCGGTCTCAGCTTCATTGTTAATGTGTTTTTGGCCGCACCAAGCGCATCAAGCATTGTCTCCGGCTTTATACCCAGGGTGCCGGAGGGCGGCGCGATGATTACGGGTGCCATGGTAGGCACAACGCTGGCAGGAAGTGTGATCGTAATGCGGTCCTATATTGTGAAAGAAAAAGGGTGGACGGTGAGTGAACTGAAACATGCTGAACGGGATGCAGCTGTTTCGGGTATCGCTATCTTTATCGTATCGGCGGTTATCATGGCATGCGCAGCAGCAACGTTACATGTGCGCGGTATGCACATCGAAACGGCTGTTGATATGGCCTATACGCTTGTACCACTGCTTGGAGACTTTGCGGCAACCCTTTTTGTGATAGGTATCATTGCTGCCGGTGTATCCTCTGCGTTTCCCAACGCGCTTGTATCCATTTGGTGCATAACAGACTTTTTCAAGATTCCCAGGGACTTTAGTTCAGTGCCCGTCCGTTTGATTGCAATACCCTTTTGCGCTGCTGGGGTCATCGCACCTTTGATAGGAGGAAAGCCGGTGTTTTTGCAGATTATGTCCCTGGCGCTTCAGGCGATCTTTCTTCCGTTGCTTATCCTGTTTCTAATTATGCTGTCGAGCAAAAAGGACGTCATGCAGGACCAAAAGAGTACGCGGTTTGTTTTCACCATGAGTATAATAACCCTACTATTTTCCCTGTTTATGTCCTATCAGGCATATCTCGGATTTATGGACCTCCTTTCCCCACAGTAGACCCTTCTGAACAATGCACTCAACGCCATCGTCCCCTGGGGACGTGACTCGACTCATTAATGACTGGCAGGCAGGAAAGCCTGGAGCTGCGGACGCTTTGTTTGAGCAGGTATATGGCGAACTGAGGCGAATGGCGCAGGGATATATTGCTCGCGAGCGGGATGATCATACCATTACACCCACAGGATTAGTCAACCAGGCTTGTATCAAGCTGCTGAATGATGAGCAGATTGATGCGAAAAACAGAAAGCATTTCCTGGCCATCGTTGCGACAAAGATGAGGCATTTTTTAGTGGATTATGCTCGCCGTCACAATGCGGCCAAGCGTAATTATGGTGCAGCACACGAGCCCTTTGAGGACGAACTGTACATGCTGACCAAAGATCGGATGGGAGAGATACTGGCACTAGATGAGGCATTGGGCCAGCTAGCAAAAGAGGATGAACTGCAGAGTAAAATTGTGGAGCTTCGCTATTTTGGCGGGTACACACAACAAGAAATCGCCGAACTCCTAAACATCTCACTCAAAAAAGTACGCCGAGAATGGTACCTGGCGAAAGCGTGGTTGCGCGAAGCGCTTGAGCAAAAATGAGTTCAATGTTCAAAGTTCAATGTTCAAAGTTTTTTGTGATTAAACGGGGGTGCTGTTAAATTTGCACTTTGCACTTTGCACTTTGCACTTTGCACTTTGCACTTTGCACTTTGCACTCTATAGAAGCGTAAACGCCAGGCCTAGCTGAAAGAACGAGGGGTTTTCGGGACCTGAGAATCGGAGAGAGTCGAGTTGGCCGGCTGCATTTTGAAACTGGAGAATCTGGACGTCTTCCTCGGCATACACTACAGACAGATTGATAAAGGGAGTGAGTGCCGTTTTTTGTTGTTTTCCGAGCAGTATGTCAAAGCCTAGTCCAAACTGCATCCCCATGCCGCTTCCTTCGAGTTTGAACGTGTTGTCTCGAGCCCCAACTTCCCGCTCCAGGGTTGATGTGCCAACACCTACGCCTCCTTTCAAGAAGAAATTCCCTGCAGCATTAGGGTAATATTTAGCTATAAAAGAAAGCATTGCAATGGTTGAGGTGCTTTCTTCTCCGTCAAAATCAACGCTTCTTTGCCATTGGCTCAATTCGGCACCCAGCTGCAGATTAGGATTTGGGGTGCCTCCTAATGCCAACGTGAAGCTCCCTGAGGAGCCCCCTCCGTTCCAGGGATCATTGTCGGGTAGATTGATGCCAAACGGACATCCACATTGGACATTGCCCTCTGCTGGCCCAACGCCCAGTCCAATCCAAAATCCATTTCGTGATGTGATAATCTGTTTTGTGTCTACAATCTCTGACATCACTTCCTTATACAAGTCGATAAAACCAGGCTTGTGCTCCTCTGGATTTAACTCATAGGCCGGGTTTTTCGAGAGTAACATGCGGACCGACTTCTTTGCATCCTCGATTTGGAGATTGGCATAATAAATTTTTCCAAGCAAGAGGTAGGCTTCTTTTTCCTGGGCTTCATTGAGCCCCTGGCTGTCAATACAGGTTGTTAAGCGAAACGTAGCTCGTTCAAAATAGCCTTGATCATACTCTTCGGTAGCAAGTCGTAGCGCTTCTTCGCAAGGTGATTGAGCGTGAACGGTGGTCGTTGCACCTCCAAGCAAAAGTAAAAAGGCGATCAATCCACATATATATTGAGAAGGGAGGCTTTGAAAGCGGGAAAAGGCGAGAAAAATCTTCATCAAACAATGGAATGGTTTTGTGCGAGTAATAAAAATACACACATTAGGTGTACTACCCCTCAATGCGAGAGAACGAACGCAAAGTGCCCAATAGGAGATTAATTTATTTGGGGATTATTCGTTCTTACTCAAAATGACAATGATTCGTTTGTCTATGTAATTAATACTATTATCGAAATTAATACGGGAATTGATTTTCTGAAAACAACCTTCAGCCCCTTCAATACCAACATCTTCCTGAGTATATCCGTCTAGTTGTGCTTCGATTGTCCGAAGCCCCGGAGAGACCTTGATGGTCATCGGTGTCGTAAATCCTGTTTGAGACCTATCTACTGAGATCGAAGCATTCCGTATAAGCGCGGAATCAGGTGACATAGCAACAACGGGAATAGAGATCGTCTGATCGAATAATATATTTCGCTCAATAGACTGATTGGCTTGAATGCGTATTGAACATTCCCAGGCGCCATATTCCCTGTTTTCTATGACGAACCGATGCATTTCTGCCGTGAGGTTTAAGTCCTCAAGCACAATCGGGCCGAAATCAACATTGTCTACAATCAGATTGCTTGGAGGGGCCGTCTTAAGGGTGATAGAGCCTATCGGTAGTGGGGCACTGGGCACTTCAATCTCAGGTGAATCGAAGGAGGAATCAGGAGGGTCAAAAGCGGTATCCTCTGTTTTTGAGGTATCTTCTAAGGGGAGGGTACTGACGATTTCTGGTATTTCTGGAGTGTCCTCTGACGTAGAGAATTCCTCCGTGGTTGTGTCTTCAACGATGTTTTGAGAAGCGGTATCTATTTCGGAAGGAAGGGGTTGTAGATTAATTTGGGAGTCGGCAGGTGCTGTTGTGGTACTGTTTGTGTCTGCAGCAAATGCAGGGGTAACGGATTCATCAGGGTTGATAGGGGTGAGATTATCAACAAGAGGTTGTTCAGTACGTTCAGGTTCTTGGGGCAAGAAAGGCAAGGAGCCTGTGACAGCATACAGAACAATGGGTACCACGAGTAAAAGGCCTACCAACGTAAGCACAAACGGTGATACTCTCCTTTTTTTGATAAGGGGTTGAGAAGGGGTAACTGGTTGCTGGGCCGATTCTTCTTGCGGAACGTATTCCCGGATCGCAGAAAGCAAAAACGTGCGCATATGATCTGCAGATTGGAAACGTTGAATGGGGTCAATTTCCAGGGCTTTGGCGAGCACCTGTTCAACCGCATTAGAAGGGGTGCTTTTAGGGGAAGATGCGGAATGCAATCGGCCTTCAACGATTTGCTTCCTTATTGTAAACTCGTCCTGTGTTATATCAAAAGGAAGAGTCCCGTTTAACGCCTCATACAGGGTGACTCCCGTCGAGTAAATATCGGTACGGTGATCGATATTGGGCAGTGCCCGGATTTGCTCTGGGGACATGTAGTAGAGCGTCCCAACGGTGCCCATGGTTCGCGTGACCGTGTTTGAGCTTTGGATGTTTTTTGCGATTCCAAAATCCAGCACCTTGACCAGTAGTTTCCCATCATCGGAGCGCGTGAGCATGATATTGCTAGGCTTGAGATCCCGATGAATAATATTTTGTTTGTGGGCTTTGCTTAAAGCGGTCAGTAACTGTAATCCAATGCGGGCCACTTCCCTGTGAGACAGTGTGCCTTTCGCCCGGATGTGTTCGGCCAGTGTGATCCCGTGGATGTATTCCATCACAATAAATGTATTGTGATTTTCTTCGACGAGGGCATGAACGCGTACAAAGTGGGGATCTTCTAGCTTTGCGAGCGTTTTGGCTTCCTGTTCAAATCGAAGCTTGAAGGACATGTCCTGCATCAAGGCAGGGTTCATCATTTTCAGCGCAACGATCTTCTCTAGCTTGGTGTCCAGCGCCTCGAATACAACCCCCATACCTCCTTGAGCAATCACGCGGCGTATCTGGTAAGGGCCAACCCGGGTACCGACCAGGGCTTCATGGCCTTTTTTTGACGCAAATCGCTGTCCTATGTGGGCAACAGGGCTCTCCAGGAAGGTGTCGTCATTGTCGTAGGCCTTCAGCATAGACGCCACACGCTCTCGAATATCATCATCGTCAGGACATTGCTCCATCAGAAATGCAGCACGCTGTTTGACATCTACATCCAATGCCGCTCTAAATAGCTCTCTTATTTTTGTCCAGCGTTGATCCATAGGATTGAGAAATTCCGAAAAGGTATCCTCTTGAAAATAAAGGTAGGGAAAATTCTTTCAGGTTTTTTCGCATTACACAATGACAACACACAGCCACCCATCTATTTAAACGAACAAACCATAAAAATACAATGAACACTACCTTTCTTACTAAAACCAGCCTCTTGCTTTTTCTTTGTGTATGGGGCTTAGTTGGATGCGATACAGTTGATTCGGGTTCTAGTGAAGAAGCAGCACCTGCTGTTCTTCCTGCAGAGGCATTTGCTTTAGATCTTGATATGTTTGGGACCCAGGCAAGTAAAAGTAATCAAGAAAATAGTCATTACGTTGCAGCTGTTTGGCGAGTAGGCGTAGCTACTGTTATTACAGGTACCATTTTATACTATCCCGCGGTCCTTACGGAAGCGATACAGGAGGTTGAGCCTGTAGTCAATGAAGACACCTACATCTGGTCTTCCATAACCGAAGTAAATGGCCGGGATCATGGAGTTGAATTACGTGCACGTCTGGATGGAGAGTTTATTGACTGGACGATGAGAGTATCTGGAATGGATGATGAGAACGGCCAATACCTGGAGAACTTCGTTCTATATGAGGCCTCAACGGGCATCTTCTCCAGCAATGGGACCTTTGAGGTTTTCTATCCAAAGGAAGGAGGATCGCTTAAGGTGATGGATGGGTCATACGACGTAGAAGATGAGAACAACCATACACTAGAATTTTCGATTCCAGTGCAGGTTGAGGACATTGGAGGCTCCGTGGGTATTTACAACCATGCCGAGACTATTAACAGCGTAGATTTAACAGGACCACTTGGAGGTAACCACTTCATCGAGTGGAATAACCAGACGAACGCCGGTTCAATTACTGCAGATGATTACAATGAAGGAGAGCGTGCATGTTGGGATTCGGAACTGCAAAATTCCGAGTGCGAAGGTGTTTAAAAAGCTTCATGGTTCCTTGTTTGTTGTTTGTCGTTGGGTTCGGATATTGGGAGTCCAACGATGAACAACAAACAGACCATATGTAGATGAAAATTCGAGTTGATAGTTTGATAGAAGGTGCTAAACGAGCAAGGGGCACAGTGATTATTATAGATGTCTATCGCGCCTTCACCACGGCGTCCGTGGCTTTTGAACGGGGGATTTCAAAGATGTTGTTTGTTGCAACAATTGAAGAGGCTTTAGAAGCTAAAGAAAGCGGGCTGGCAGACTATTGCGTGGGCGAAGTCGACGGGATTCCGCCTCAGGGATTTGATTTTGGAAACTCTCCCTATGAATTGTCACAAGCTGATCTTGCCGGGAAAGTAATCGTACACAGAACAAGCGCCGGTACAGTAGGCGTGACAGCGGCGGCTGGGGCAGAGCATATCTATGGTGCGGCGCTTGTAAATGCCAGGGCAACGGTGAATCATGTACTGGCTTCCAACCCCTCTGTAGTCACGATTGTGGCAATGGGATTAAATGGGACCACCCGCACGGACGAGGATGAACAATGTGCTCTTTATATGAGGAATCTGCTTTTGGGGCGCAGCCCAGAAACAGAGCATGTTCGGGGATTGGTAAAAGCTGGAAAGGAAACGGATAAGTTCTTAGACCCTGCAAAACCGCACTTTCATCCTGAAGATGTAGAATGTGCACTCCAGGTAAACAGCATCGCACAACCTATTCGGATCGTAAAGCAGGATGGATTTCTTCAGGCCGAGAAGATTGCAGGGTAAAAAGAGCGGGCTCGGTTCATCTAGAGCCATGCACTAGACTTACCTTGCGTCAGAAGGGGGGAAAGTTTGGGCGAGTACAGAGTCTACCATGATCGAGTAGAAGAGATTAGGATCTTCAAACTCAGGTAGGTGAGCGGCATTGTCAAACCAGATTAAATGTTTCCCTTCGGGTGCCTCCAGTTCATTATAATACTGCTCAACAAGCTCTGATGGTGTATTGTAGTCGTGCTCGCCAGCAATAAAATAGACGGGGACGTCGAGTTTGGGTACGCTCTCAAACAAGTTGATTTCAGCGATGTCTTCCCATAAGTTGCGTATCGCAAAATTAGGATCTGCTGTGTTTTCGAAGATCTCTATAAGCTTGTATTCTGGGCTCAAGAGCATTTTGCCCATAAACTCGGACAGGAAACTACTTGTAGTCTCTTTTTCTGCGTAGATGGTTCCACCGAAGCGGCGTAACCATTTCCGCTGTTTGTTCATGGTTTGATAGTCCCATGGGGGTGGGCCCATTTCCCGCAGCTCACGAAGCGCCTCTCTGTTGTCAGACTCCTCAGCTTCTGTAAGCGTAAATTCATACGATATGGCCTCGGCCATACGCGTATTTACAAGTTGGCCCGTGCCTACATAGGCATAGAATTGTTCAGGGTATTTCTCAGCAACCATGGTCCCAAGAGCGGCACCCCATGAATTGCCTACGAGATAGATCTTGGGGACATTAAACCTCTTCTTCAGCACTTCTACCAGTTCATAGGTGTCGGAAACGAACTGGTCAATGTTCATCGTACTCTCTGGCATGCCTGTTTGATACGACTTACCAGACCCTCTTTGGTCCCAATACACCACAACGAAGTTTTTCTCTAGGTGCTGGCCTAGATCTCTGGCACGTGGAATGATAAAAGAACCAGGACCGCCGTGTAAATACAATAAAACGGGGTTTGTTTGGTTTTCCCCTCTAATCAACACCCATTGTTCTTCACCCCCAAGTATAACATTGCCGAGCAGGTCAATGGCTCCCTCGGTTGTGATTTGTGAGGCATTTTTTACTCTCTTCTGCTCATAAAGCCTGTATAACAACCCGCTTGAAACTAAAACAAGCAAGGCAAGCAAGGAGAGCAGAAAGAATTTCAGCACAGAAGTGATTGGATGTTCTTCCATGATCTGAATGTTCTAAGCGACTGGGTATAAATCCATGCGGTGAAAGAAAATGACAGCTATCTTACTGACTAACTGAGACCGTAATTATGTTGAGAGATTGAGCGTATGAGAAGAGAAAACGAGTTCAATTACGTTTAGACGAACATGTACTTTCCCTGAGCACTACAAAGTGAACTACTAATCTCGTTTAATGTATCAAGATGCTTATCATCCCGAAGGCAGGGTAATAAAAATATAGGTTTATTCTATAATTATAACACTGCCATCATAATGATCAACAAATATTCCAAAAAGTTCTTTTAATAAATAGAGAACTTTTTGTCAAGTCCTTTTTTCCGTCCTTTCTACGTGATGTCCCTTTTCTTCAAGCAATCGCATCGACGCTGTAAGGTTTTCGTCTTTAACGAGCAAATAGTCGGTGTCAAATGTAGAAATTACAAAGATGGGAATGCCTGCTTCTGCAAGAGGAGCGCTAATTGATGCAACCACGCCCACAATGTTGAAATCGAGAGGACCGTTCACTTTCAACATGCGCCATCCCATTTCACTTTCCCACTCAGTGCTTACAGCTTTCTCTGAAAGAACTATGGATAATTCGTCGCTCGTTCGAGTGACTGCAAAAAAAGGCTTGTGTAAAAATCCTGTTGGGACAGGAGACGTCGCGGGTAATTTGCAGATCGCATATCGATCAGGCGATACAGTGAAGCTTAGAACCATGACCTGAGCTTTTATTGTCTGAAGAACATCGCGTTAGCGATCAGGAGCCTGCCATTGTACCAAAATGCCCGGAATAAAGGACTTTCGGTAATGTACACAACATCCCCCCTTCCCATGGCTTGAATACCGATGACGAGACCTGGATCGATAGCTTCTTCAATAAGCGATCCTACATACCCGCTTAAATGGCCCCCTTCCGGAATGACACCTACGTTCCAATCGCTGTCATTTTCTAATAAATCGAACACCGTTGATGTTCTTTTAAGCGTATAGTAGGGAGAGGTGTATCCAAACGCTAGCGGATGCGTGGTGTCTAGATTGACCTTAAAGATGGCACCGGTGACATTGTCTGAAGCGCCCAGGCGGGAACGGTCTGCAAATCGGCGCTGCTTTTGAGCCAGAGAGTCCGTTTTTACGACATTTGATTTTCTTTCAAGCCTGAACCCATCTCTTCCAACCAGGAAACTCGCAGCACTTTCCAATGCAATGAGGCGTCCTCCTTGCCGTACCCACGAAACCAATTCTCCGAGGGTACTTTCAGTGAGAATAGAAGAGTAGCTGCCTGAAGGTAGAATCAACACGTCTATTTCATCAAGGTCCTCAGCATCAAAAGAGCGCGCATTTAAGACGGTTGACGGATATTCGAGTTGTTGATCCAGATAGTGCCATACCTCTCCTGAGGCATATGTATAGACGGGTTCACCCAGGAGCACAGCTGTTCGGGTCGGTTCGATGTAATGAACGTCCCCAGATCCAAAGTCAGGGCCAGAGTCGATGAAGCCGGTTTGAACTGGGGTAAGATGACGGCCGTGTTGTTCTGCCAGGGCAACAACATGTTGGTCGAACTGCTCGTTCAATCGTTCATTGCCTGTTCTTGTAATGATGAGGGTTCCAGGATCGTATGAGAGCGCGTCAATAGAAAAGGGTTTTTCTGCATATCGTACTTTTATATTGTGTTTGAGCAGATCTGCCAGGAAGCGGGCGTCGTTAAAGCTTTCCCATCTTGCCAGGTAGGCGTAAGGTTTTTCACTGTTTGGTGTTTGGCGTTCGGTGTTCGGTGTCTGAAGCGGGGTGGTGGATGCGGTTAGTTCCGATATAGATGCGTAGGCTTCTGCTCCGTAGATGTAGGGCATGGCCCAGGAGGTGATGTCGTAGGTGAGTGAGTCGGATAAGGTTGGGTTTGGGTCGAACAGGACGCGAAGGAGGGTAGATTTGGGTTGGTAGGCCGAGATAAGCATGTCCCCGGGCTCAATAGAGAACCTGGAGGATACCCCTGTGGAATAGCTGTACCCATTCGCAGATTGTCGTTCTTCCGCATAGCCATATGCGATGCCCTGTTTAGAGAGGTGGGAGGCAAGAGCCTGTAGCTTGTCCCGATGCGTTGAGCCTTTGATTACGTATCCTTTGTAAAGTCCTTCAGGCTCAGTGCGGGACTGCTCGAAAAATTTACTGAATTCATTAACAACATCTTCCCTGTTTTGTGAAGAAACTTCAATCGTGGAGAGTCCGCTCATGTAATGGTGCTCAATCCGATCATTTAGGGTGAGCGTATCTCCTTCTTGCGTAATGATACCCAATCCGGCGCGCCCACTTCCCGCTTGCTCATAGGTCATGCCTATGGCTCCATTAAATGTGGGCCAGGTATCACCGTATCCTGGATAAAGCAGGTCAAACACTTGTTTAGTAAAATATAGCCACCCATTTTGATCGAAATAACGCGCATGGTTTCTACCGATGGTTTCTTGAAATTGGCGCTGCCAGGGTGTGATGGCTTCGTGGAACGGTTCTGCGGCCGGGGCAAAAAAGTAGGGGCTATTAACTCCTTGCTCGTGAAAGTCGACGTGAATGTGGGGCATCCATGTGTTGTAGTGCGCGACTCGTTCGTCGACTTCTTTCTGGGTCATCCAGGCCCAATCGCGGTTTAAGTCAAAGTAATAATGGTTGGTTCGTCCACCGGGCCAGGGTTCATTGTGCTCGCGGGCTATACCGTGTACATTGGGAAAAGCGCCTACGGTGCGGTTATACCAGTTTACGTAGCGGTCGCGTCCATCTGGATTCAGGCACGGGTCTATGATAATGACCGTATTACTCAGCCACGACTGTGCCTGACTGTTTTCAGGGTCTATAAGCGTGTAGATCGTTTTCATGGCCGCTTCTGTGCTGACGGATTCATTACCATGCACATTGTAGCTGAGCCAGACAATAACCGGAGGAGAGCTGTCCGGGTCTTGATCCTCTGCTAGGCCGGTAATCGAAAGGTTTGCTTGCCTGATTGCAGCAAGGCGGTCCATGTTTTCTCTAGACGTTACATAGGCTGTTAATAATGGCCGTCCTTCATAGGTAGTCCCATAGGGTTCTAGTTGAACCAATGCTGAGTTTGCTGCGACGTGATTAAAATAATCAATGACCTGGTGGTGCCGTGTGAAACGTTCACCAAGCTCATAACCCAGAAATTCTGCTGGAGATTGAACGGATTGTGCATCTACACTTTGTGGCAGCAAGCCATATACTGCAACAGAAAAGAGGACAAAGAACAGTGTGACACGAATCGGTGAAGTCATTAGTCAGGGTGGGAGTGGGTACTACAATCTAGAGGGGGAAAAGATAAGCAGGTCGGCGGTAGTATGCGAATAAAGAGCGAGTGGTGTATCTTCCATCCTAAATTAAGATCAGGCGTCAGGTGATTATTCCCATTTCGCCGCTATTCCGTTCACAAAATCGGTCTACTCCAAATAAGGGTACCCATTATGCGCGTGTTGAGCATTATTTTAATCTCGGTCCTTTTTCTTGCGTTTTCCTGCAATCAATCAGGGACAAATCAAACAAACGAGTCTCTTTCCCAGGTAGGTGAGATTGAGCCCCCAGAAGATAATCCGTTTGTGGAAGCCAGTGAGCTACAGTTTGGCTACCCGGCTTTTGATACGTTCGAGGAGCATCACTTTGCGCCGGCATTCGAATTTGGAATGGCTCAACAAGCAGCTGAAATAGAATCCATTGCCAATGCTGCGGAGGATCCTACCTTCGAGAATACACTTGTGGCTATGGAAAAAAGCGGACGGGTCCTGGACCGTGTAGGAAGAGTGTTTTTTGCCCTCACTTCAGCCAATACAAACGATGCATTGGATGCAGTTAACACGGAGATGGCACCTAAACTGGCTGCTCACAGAGACAATATATATCTCAACGAGAAGCTATTCCGCCGGGTCCAGCAACTTCATAATGAGCGGGACGAACTTAACTTAGATGAGGAATCCCATTATCTGATTGAGAAATACTACAAAGACTTCATTCGGGCTGGAGCACAACTTTCTGGGGCGGATAAGGATCGATTGAAAGAAATCAATGCGGAGGTTGCCGAGCTTCAAACGAAATTTTCGCAGAATGTGCTGAAAGAAGTCAACGACCTCGCCGTAGTTGTTGACTCACAAGATGAACTGGCCGGTATGTCCGAAGCAAGTATTGAGAGAGCCGCTGAGGAAGCAAACAGCCGGGATCTAGAAGGCAAATACGTGATTACGCTCCGCAATACCAGTATTCAGCCGGTTGTAACCTCTTTGGAAAATAGAGACCTGAGGAAACGCATCTTTGAAGCATCGCTATCTCGCGGAAGTAGAGGCGGTGAATTCGATAATCGGGGCGTCCTCACTGAGGTTGCCAGGCTTCGAGCCGAACGAGCTCAGCTCCTGGGGTATGAAAACCATGCTGCGTTTATACTTGAGGCGCAAACCGCTAAGACGCAAGAAGCAGTGAATGAACGCCTTGCAACGTTGGTGCCTCCTTCTGTAAGAAATGCGCAGAAAGAAGCTGCCGATTTACAGCAGGTGATTGAATCAGAAGGAGGGGATTTTGACCTCGCACCGTGGGACTGGGCCTTCTATGCAGAAAAGGTTCGAAAGGCACGATATGACTTTGATGAATCCGAACTCAAGCCCTACCTCGAGCTTGATAACGTGCTGCAGAAAGGAGTCTTTGAGGCAGCAAATAAATTATATGGGCTCAGCTTTGAAGAACGTACGGACTTACCGGTTTACCATCCTGACGTTCGAGTATTTGAAGTGTTTGATGCGGATGGAACTCCATTAACGCTCTTTCTTGGCGATTTTTATGCGCGGAAATCCAAGAGAGGGGGTGCGTGGATGAACGCGTATGTACCTCAGTCTAGCCTGCTAGGCACTCAACCTGTTGTGGCGAACCATCAGAATATTACGAAGCCGCCAGAGGGAGAACCCACATTGATGACGTTTAGTGAAGTAGTAACCATGTTTCATGAGTTTGGGCATGCTCTGCATGGGATGTTCTCGGATGTAACATACCCTACATTCTCTGGAACCTCAGTGCCGCGTGACTTTGTCGAATATCCCTCGCAGGTGAATGAAATGTGGGCTTCCTGGCCGGAAATACTTAAAAACTATGCGGTCCATTACGAAACAGGGGAGCCCATGCCGGCAGTGTTGCTAGAGAAGGTCCTCGCTGCTCAGAAGTTTAACCAGGGGTATGCTACTACTGAATATCTAGCTGCTTCCTTGTTAGATCAATCGTGGCATCAAATTCCCCCAGAGGATGTCCCAGTTGCTGAGGACTTGTTGGCATTTGAAGCAACTGCATTAGAATCCACCGGAATAGCCCTGGATGCCATTCCGCCTAGATATCGGAGCACCTATTTCTCCCATATCATGGGAGGATACTCAGCAGGCTATTATTCATATATATGGAGCGAAGTACTGGATGCGGAATCAGTTCTTTGGTTCAAAGAGAATGGGGGCCTTCTTCGCGAAAATGGAGATCATTTCCGAGAAACATTACTCTCTCGTGGGGGCAGCGCCGATGCAATGAAGCTGTTTAAAAACTTCCGCGGAGCGGAGCCATCTATCGAACCCCTGTTAGAGCGGCGGGGACTAAACTAGACGTGCTAATTGCGGCTTTGATTTTTCCAGGATGTATTGAGGCACAGTCTCAATACATCCTTTTTTTGTACCCAATAACCGTTTTTCGAACTTGAGTAGTCATCCTTTCATTTCTCTGTGTTCTAACAACGAATATTCATCTGTCGAAGTTAAGCGCTTCTCTTCAAGTACCCTAGATACAAAGGCTCCCGTTTGTAATCGGTAGCTAGCCTATCCCTAGTAATGCCCTGTTATCCTACAAGTAAAACAGGGCATTTGGTCAATGATTCTAACGAACTAACTAAATGGTATTTTTACATGTTTAGGAAGGATACGAATGTGCTTTCGCGATTTAACATGAAGAACATGAGTGCTCTACTCATGATGTTCTTCATGGTTACCGCACCCGTGGCAGCGCAGAACGCTCGCGTCCAGGTAATTCACAACTCACCTTACGCAGCTGCTGCCACCGTTGATATCTATATTAATGACGATCTAACCCTTGACGATTTTGCGTTTCAAGCAGCTACTGGGTTTTTAGATCTGCCAGCTGGTGTAGAGATCTCGATCGATGTAACGGGGCCTGACGCAGCTGACAACAGCTCTCCTCTTTACAACTTAACCGTTCCTAGTCTGGATGATGGCGCTACCTATGTTCTGGTTGCTGCTGGTGATCCTACGGATAGTGGCGGACCCGCATTTGAGATTTTTGTCAATGCAATGGGGCAAGAAGCTGCTGCTACTGCTGGAAACGTTGAATTCATGGTTTTCCATGGTTCGCCAGACGCACCTACAGTAGATGTAGTTGCCCGTCCCGATCTGACTTTGGTAGATGACGTTGCTTTTGGTGGTTTCTCTGATTACCTGTCTGTTGGCCCAGCTGACTATGACATCGACATCACAACGATGGATCAAAGTGCTGTTGCATACAGCGCGGTTGCAGGACTGGCTGGAGCTGCTGACGCTGCCCTTGTTGTTCTTGCTTCTGGTTTCCTCGCTCCTGCAGAAGAAACTGATCCTGGTTTTGGATTACTCGCTGTTTTCCCTGATGGGACCACAGCACTACTTGGAGAAAACAATGCACGCGTACAGGTTATCCATAACTCTCCATATGCTATCGCCGCAGAAGTTGATATCTACATTAACGACGAACTGACTCTGGATAACTTCGCGTTCCAGGCAGCGACTCCGTATATCGACCTGCCTTCTGGCACAACAGCTGAGACTGCGCCTGACATCAAAATCGATGTAACACTACCTGACGCGGCAGACAACTCAAGCCCAGTTTTCACTAAAACAGTGAATCTTACATTTGGCGATGCCTTCGTTGTAACCGCTGCCGGCGACCCTCTTGGTGGCGACGGACAGCCTGCCTTTGACCTCTTCGTAGGCGGTGGCCAAGAAATGGCTGCAGAAGCAGGAAATGTAGAATTCCTCGTATTCCACGGTTCTCCGGATGCTCCTGCAGTAGATGTAGTAGCACGCCCTGGTTTGACCCTCGTTGATGGCTTTGCTCATGGCGAGTACTCAGATGGATACATCTCTGTGGCTCCAGCTGCATACGACATCGATATTACAACAGACGATCAGTCTGCAGTCGCCTACTCGGCTGTAGCCGGTCTTGCTGAAGCTGCTGATGCCGCATTGGTTGTATTGGCTTCTGGCTTCCTTGCACCTGCTGAAATGGAAGATCCTGGCTTCGAACTACTTGCTGTATTTGCAGACGGTAGCACAGCGGTACTGGCGCAGAATAATGCACGCGTAAACATCGTGCACAACTCGCCTTACGCTGCAGCTGCTGAAGTAGACGTCTATGTGAATGACGCTCTTGCAGTAGACAACTTTGCGTTCCGTAGTGCAACAGGGTTCATTGATCTGCCAGCTGGTACCACAGAAATGACGGCTACCGACGTGAAGATCGACATTACTGGTGCAGACGCAGCAGACAACTCGTCACCTGTATTCACTGCAACGGTCAACTTATTGTCTGGTGAAACTTACATCGTAACTGCTGCTGGCGATCCATTGGGTGGTGATCCGGCCTTCAACCTGTTCATTAATGCAATGGGCCAGGAAGAAGCAGGTGACATGATGAATACAGACGTACTCGTATTCCACGGCGCGCCAGATGCTCCAACAGTCGACGTAACTGTAGGCGGTTCTCCACGACCACAGGTTGATGGGTTTTCGTTTGGCGAATACCAGGGATACCTTGCTTTACCAACAGCTGATTACATCCTGAATGTAACCCTAGATGACAATAATGACGGTGTTGTTGCTTCTTTCGGTGCTCCTTTAGCAGAGCTCATGCTGGATGGCGCAGCCGTAGTTGTTCAAGCTTCAGGATTCCTGGCACCCGCAACGGACGACGATCCTGCATTCGGTCTCATCGCCGTAGCTGGTGACACCGTACTGGAGCTTCCAGCGAATACAAACGCCCGTGTTCAAGTAATCCATAACTCAGCCGACACAGGCGCAGGTTCAGTTGATGTGTATGTGAACGACGCGCTTACTCTGGACGACTTCGCGTTCCAGACTGCTTCTCCATTCGTCGACATTCCTGCAGGTGAAGTGAAATTGGACATCGCGCCTCCTACGAGTGCAGATGTGTCTGAGTCTATCTTTACCAAGACGGTAATGCTGAATGCAGGCGAAGTATACCTCGTCATGGCGAGCGGATCGTTGGCAGAAGGCGCCGATAACGGATTTGACTTATTCGCAACCAACGGACGCGAGCAGTCAGCAATCGCCGGTGGTGTAGATCTTAATATCTTCCATGGCGCTTCAGATGCACCAGCAGTAGACGCTCGTGTACCTGCGGATCCAGAAGTTATCCTGGCAGATGATCTCGCATTCGGTAACTTCACCGGCTTCTTGTCTGTAGATCTCGCTGATTACCCGATCAACCTCTGGGTATTCGACTCTTCTGCACTCGTGGCTCAGTATGAAGCACCGCTTGCAACTCTTGGATTGGCTGACGAATCAGTAACGGTAGTTGCCTCCGGATTCCTTGCTCCTGAAATGGATGCAGCAGAATTTGGTCTGTTCGCAGTCCTCGCCGCAGGTGGAGAGTTTGTACCACTAACCGTGGTGAGCGGAGTATCCAACGAAGATCTGATCGATGAGCTTCCCGGTGAGTTCACTTTACATGGAAATTACCCGAACCCATTCAACCCAACGACCAACATTACCTTCGATCTGCCTGTTGCAGCTCAGGTAAGTATCGATGTGTATGATATGCTCGGACGTAAAGTTATGAGCTTGCCAGCCGAAACTATGTCCTCAGGTGCAGCGAAAAGCGTCCAGCTAGACGCCACCACTCTCTCTTCTGGTATGTACATCTACCAGGTACGAGCAGAAGCAGAGGCTACAAACTTTGTATCAACAGGACGAATGATCTTGATCAAGTAGTCCGTTTACATATAGATTAAGCCAACCCCGGCAGAGTGAATGCTTTGCCGGGGTTTTTTGTGCGCTTTGAATGCGTTAAACGACTTTATATTGACCCATCTGCTTTTGTCCCCACTTCTGCATGGAGTCTACCACAGGGAAAAAGGATTCACCGTAGGTTGTCACCGTATACTCAACTCTAGGGGGCACTTCAGGATAGACTTTCCGGGAGAGTATTCCGTCTGCTTCAAGCTCTCTTAATTGCTTTGTAAGCATCTGCTTGCTTATTCCACCGATCGTCTGATGGAGCTTTCCGAATCGATTTACGTCGTTACGGATGAGGTGAATAAGGAGGGGTTTCCACTTGCCACCGATCTTGGCAAGGCAAAAGGTTACGGGGCAGTCATTCTTTCGCGATCTCCTGGTGGGTGGTTGCAGAGATCCAGGTCTGGACTTTATTTCCATGGGGGGTAGTATACCATTTGCTTAAGTATGATATAGAGACTAATATAGGAATTAGACCTCGGGTTTCGAAGAGATTCCCATGCGGTACGAAATAAAGCGTGTGAAATAAAGATATATGTTTCTGGTTTCTGGTTTCTGGTTTTTTCAGGGGCCAGGACTCGAACTAAACAAGAAACGAGAAACAAGAAACCAGAAACAATAAATAGAGCGTGGCTAAGAAAAAGAAAGCTACCCCATCTCGAAAAAAAGCTAGACGGCAGCAAAAACAGAAGCGTGCATTTCCCTGGTGGATATTAGTTGTGGCGGTGATTGTTGCTGGGGCTTGGTTTGCCTGGCCGTATCTACAACCAGTACCTGAAGTCAGCCAACCTTTTGATGCTGAGTCTCTGGATCCTGCCGTTGCATCGTTGATAGAGTCGAAGATAGAAGAAATTGAAGCGGACCCCAGGAATGCTACACTCAGGGCAGAGCTGGGGATGGCCTATGAAGCCAATACCTTATGGAAAGAAGCCCGTCAGAGCTATGAAAATGCGTTAGCCCTCGATGACGACAACATGGCCTGGAACCTGCATTATGCAGTTGCTACAAGAGAGGCTGGCGACGTAGAACAGTCTCGCATCTTGCTCGAGCAAATTGCTATGGACTATCCCAATTCGGCCCCAGTGTATCACCGGTTGGCTGAGGCTTTGGAGGCAGAGGGAGCGATTGAAGAGGCCGAGCAGGCCTACCGGAGGCTGATAAAACTGGCGCCCACTTTACCTCAGGGATACGTTGGCCTTGCCGACATCATGCTTCAAAAGGGAAACAATGAAGGCGCTGCTCAAATGGCGGAGCAAGCCCTGGGGTTGCAGTCGAATAATCGAAGGGCGTATTACATTCTAGGGCAAGTGTATCAACAAGAAGGGCGCTTAGAAGAAGCAGAAGAAGCGTTGGCCATAGGGGTTAATGCAGCCGTGGAATACGTACCCGATCCGCTGACACGCAAAGTAGCTGAATATATCGTTAACGCAACCGGGCGCATCAGCATTGCGCAGTCCTTTTTGGATAGCGGCAACCCGCAACAAGCGGCTTCAGTGCTCGAAGAAACGTTTACGTTTCATCCGTCAAACATCATGCTGTTGAATACCCTGGCGGTGTCCTATATGAGGACCAAACGGCTCGACCAGGCGCAACGGCTGCTGGAGCGTGCACGATCGCTCGATGACGATCAATTTTATACCTATCTGAATCTATACAACTGGGCGCTTCGTGCCGGGAATAACGAGCAGGCACTGGCCTATGCCGACTCCGCTGTGCATCGAGCTCCAGAACGGGATGATACCCACCTCGCCAGAGCACAGGCCTTAACCGAATTAAACCGCCTGGAAGAAGCTGCACAGAGTGCTGCAGATGCAGTGGAACGAGGCGCACAAAACGCAGCCAATTATGGACTGTCTGGAGAAATCGCTTTTCGCCGTAAACAATATCAAGAAGCAGAGTCCTTTTTAACCAGGGCCACCTCAATGAACCCCAGGCTGGCACTCGCCTGGGTGAGCCTCGCCAGAACGTACAGGGAGCAAGGCGATATGGTAAAAGCAAAGCAGACGCAAAATCAGGCAAGAGAAGCCGCCCCCAACCACCCGGCAGTTGCGCAGTTGTTGAGGGAGTTTTAGGGGGCGATGGTGACGCGAAGGGATACCTCATTCGTTCACGGGCTTGACCCCTCTGTCCCTGCGGGACCTCTCCCCTTGAATAAGGGGAGAAATGGTGTAGGAATACTCCAAACTTTCCTCAACCCTATCCTCCCCTTATTCAAGGGGAGGTGGCCCAACGGGCCGGAGGGGTCCGCTTTCCTCTGCATCCTCCTCCTCCTAACCTCCTGCACTTCCCCCGACAAACCCGCTCCAACGGAGCCTAATACGTTACCGTGGTTCTCAGGAAGTAGCACACAGCTTGGCCTCGATTTCCAGCACGTGCGAGCAGAAGAAGTACAGTATCATTTCCCCGAAATTATGTCTGGCGGTGCGGCCTGGATAGATTATGATGGTGATGGCTTCTTGGACCTGTACCTTGTGCAGGGGGGATCCACAACGGAAACCAACTCAACTACACCGGGAAACAAGCTTTTTAAGAATAACGGTGGCACCCGATTCGAAGATGTCACTGAGGCAGCAGGTGTAGGCAATACGCAGTATGGAATGGGCGCATCGGTTGGGGACTATGACAATGATGGAGATGCTGACCTCTACGTCACGAATGTCGGGGCCAACGTGCTGTATCGGAATGAAGGAAACGGCCAGTTTACAGACGTAACTCAGGAGGCTGGTGTGGGGCACGAAGGCTGGGGAACGAGCAGCGTGTTCGCTGACTACGACGGTGATGGGTTACTGGATTTGTACGTGGTCAACTATATCCTCTGGTCTCCCGAGCGGGAGATGGAATGCACAACCGGTGGCGCTGGAAGGGATTATTGTCATCCGGATAATTACAACGCCCCGGCCGTCGATGTGCTGTACAAAAATACAGGCAATGGCCAATTTGAAGAGGTGACCGCCTCTGCCGGGATCAATACGGTAGCTGCGAACGGTTTAGGTATTGTCGATGGCGATTTTAATGCAGACGGACTGGTTGACTTCTACATCGCTAATGACGGTAACCCCAACCAGCTATGGATAAACAATGGGGACGGCACGTTCACTGATAATGCTACCCTATCTGGTACGGCCGTAAACCGGCAAGGCGCTGCTGAAGCCGGGATGGGAGTCGTTGCTTTTGACGTAGAGCAAGACGGGGATCTGGATCTGTTCATGACCCACCTCCGTGGGGAGACCAACACGCTCTACCGAAATAATAATGGCTTATTCCAGGACGTAACAGCAGTTCAAGGACTGGCATCTGCAAGTATATCACTAACCGGATTTGGTGTGGGAGCGTACGACTTCGATCTCGATGGATATACCGACCTTTTCATTGCAAACGGACGCGTAGGTAGCTCTGGTACGTTGGATGAAGATCCGTTCGCCGAACCCAATCTCGTTTTTGCCGGGCAAAGCGGTGGAAGTTTTGAGGAGGTTCAACCCTTGGGAGGAACGAACCCCGAATTAGTAGCCACAAGCCGCGCCGCTGCATTCGCCGACTATGATAATGACGGGGATGTAGATATCGCCGTAGTGAATAACGGCGGCATGCTTCATCTATTAAAAAATCAGGTTGGAGATGGAGGGCAATGGATAGGCTTTGAAATCAAGGATGATGAAGAGCGCAGCATAATAGGAACACGAATCGCAGTATACGCCGGAGGAAGCACATACTGGCGCTGGGTCAAACCAGGAGGCAGTTACCAGGCCAGCAACGACATACGCATCCAGGTCGGACTCGCAGAAAAAACAAAAGTAGATTCCATACACGTATTCCCCCCCGATGGCACCCGTCAACGATTCGGCCCCTATACTGCGAAGCAGTATCATACATTATCTGTAGGAACGTTTTGATTGATTGATTCGTGACACGGTTGCTAACCGTGTAATAAACGTTCGATTCCCCGATGAAAATTGGTCTGGCACAAATAAATCCCATCGTCGGTGATCTTGAGGGTAACAGTAAAAAGATCATCCAGTGTGCCTCAAAAGCTAAAGAAGCCGGTGCTGATCTGGTCGTGTTTCCAGAGTTAATTGTCACCGGTTATCCGCCTCAGGACCTGCTGGAAAATCCTTTTTTCCTTGAAGCCGTTGATCATGTGATCGATGAAATAGGAAAGGCCGTGCCGCAGGATATCGGTATTCTTCTCGGAGCACCCCTGCAAAACAAAGAAACCGTTGGAAAACGGCTGTACAATGCGGCGATCCTTCTTGAGGGAGGCGTCCGCAAAGCAGTGGTCCTGAAGCAATTGCTGCCGACATTCGATGTGTTTGACGAAAACAGATACTTTGAATCTGCCCAGGAGTGTAAGGTAGTAGAGTGGCGAGGAAGAAAGTTGGGTGTCCATATCTGCGAGGATATGTGGAATAATGAGGAGCAAGCACCGTACTACTTATACAAAGATAATCCCATTGATGTGCTCGCTGCACAAGGTGCTGAGATTTTCATCAACATAAGCGCCTCTCCGTATTACGCTGGAAAGCACGAAGTCCGCAACCGGTTGATCAAAGAGAGTTGTCAGGAGCATAGCATTCCGTTTGTCTACGTCAACCAGGTAGGTGCAAATACCGAACTACTGTTCGATGGAGATAGCCGGGTCCATAGTGCGGATGGTAAGTTGATCGCCCTGGCTAAGTCGTTTGAAGAGGACCTGCTCATTTGGGAAGAGGGAACTGAAGGGACCGTACAAACGCCCAAGGCAGAAATAAGCATAGTGCACGATGCACTGGTGTGTGGAATAAAAGATTACTTTGAGAAAACGGGGGCGTTTTCAAAAGCTCTGGTAGGATTGTCTGGGGGAATCGATTCGGCTGTAACGTGTGCGCTGGCAGTTGAGGCCCTTGGGGCAGATCGAGTTATCGGTGTTACGATGCCATCAAAGTACTCGTCCTCCGGGTCGGTGGATGACTCTGTAGCTCTAGCAGAGGCCTATGGTCTGACGCTACATAAAATCCCAATTGTGCCTGCAGTATCTGCCTTTGAAGGCATGTTGACCGACGTATTTGAAGGCACTCAACCCGGCATCGCCGAAGAGAACATCCAGGCGCGTACGCGTGGGCTTCTCCTCATGGCGCTGTCCAATAAGTTTAATTACCTGCTATTAACAACAGGCAACAAGAGCGAGATGTCGGTTGGGTATGCGACGTTGTATGGAGACATGAACGGCGGGCTTGCGGTACTGTCTGACGTATTCAAGATGCAGGTGTATGAACTGGCCGAGTATGTAAACGAATCGGCCGGCCGGGAATTGATTCCTCGTTCGACGATAGAGAAAGCACCATCCGCAGAACTACGCCCGGATCAAAAAGACGAAGACTCCCTGCCACCGTATCCTGTTCTCGACCACATTCTGTCCTTGTATATAGAATCTCAGAAAGACCTTGATCAGATTATCGCCGTCACGGGATATGACAGTGAACTGGTAGAAGATATCCTGCGCAAAGTAGATCGGAACGAATACAAACGCCGCCAGGCACCTCCCGGACTGAGAATCAGCCGAAAAGCCTTCGGCGTAGGCCGTCGCGTCCCCATCGTAATGCGCTGGAACCGCTCCGCCTACGCTTCGCTTATTTAGCACTCAGATGAATCATCTGAGTGCGTTTCTGGTTTCTGGTTCCTAGTTTCTGGTTGGTTTCTAGTTAAGTTGGGAGAAACAACAAGAAACCAGAAACAAGCAACGAGAAACCGAAAAAGATGATCGCATACGTTTCCGGCACGTTGGCAGAGAAGAAGCCCACCCAGGTGGTGATTGATGTGCAAGGTGTGGGGTATTCCCTTCAGATTCCGACGTCTACCTTTGAGAAGTTGCCAGCAGAAGGGCAGCCTGTGAAGCTCTTTACGTATCAGCATGTGCGAGAAGATGCGATTCTATTGTTTGGATTTGGCTCCCGATCCGAGCGCTCTGTCTTTGAGACGGTGATCACAGTCTCTGGAATCGGCCCCAAGCTAGGCCTCGCCGCCTTATCCACGATGCCGGCTTCCGAGTTGTGCAACCGGGTTGTAGAGAGTGATGTAGGGTACCTGACTCGTATCCCAGGAGTCGGCAAAAAAGTAGCCGAGCGCATGGTCGTTGAATTGCGCGACCGCATGGCCAATATCGAAGGCCTCCACGTCAAAGCCGGCAGCACAGAAAGCAGCGATTCCCGCAGCCAATCCCGAGCAGACGCCCTCGCCGCATTAGAGGCTCTAGGCATCAGCCGTGCCGCCGCCGAGAGAAGCATTAGGAAGGTATTGCGAAATCAGCCCGATGTACAGACAGCTGAAGAGTTAATAAGGTTGGCCCTACGAGAACGGTGAGTAGCCAGCAACCCACACCAATTACAGCAGAAGCTGTCAAATAACCAACCTTGCACCTTGTACTCTGCACCCTGCACTTGATCACATGAGGATCATGTGATCAAACCCCATCCGCCAACTGATCCATCCGAGCCGCTAGCTGCAGGTCATAGTTACTCAGCCCATCCACATCGTGGGTAGTTAAGTCTACCTTAACGCGGTTATATACATTGAACCATTCTGGGTGATGATTCATGGACTCGGCGACGAGCGCGACGCGGGTCATGAATCCCATGGCCTCAATAAAATCATTGAATTGAAACTCCCGATGCAGTTTCCCGCCGATCAGTGACCACTGGTCGAGCGCAGTGAGGCCTTCGGATATTTCTTCCTCTGTTAATTTTTTGGGGCTCCCCATGTGTCTCCTTACAAGGTGATGAATCGTTGTGACATGATAATATAGGGTTAGGTATTTAGGAGTTCCCGTAATAAAAACGGTTTCGTGTTTCGTGTTTCGTGTTTCGGGTTGGTTATGAGTTGATGAACTCGAAACTAGAAACAGATTTTGAAGGAACATAATACCCTTCCAACGCGAAAGACCCTGGGCCTTCGGAAGAATGGCCACTGTTTCTGGTTTATTGCTAAGCAATCAGTTAGATGGGGATTACTCATCTATGTGTCGGGTTGAAAAGCAGGACTCTTAACCTTAAACCAACCCGAAACCCGAAACCCGAAACTCGAAACCAACCAGATTCATCTGGTTGTATAAAAAGAAATTAAATGTCTTTAAATAAATTACGCAATATTGCGATCGTCGCTCACGTCGATCATGGGAAAACGACGTTGGTTGATGCAATGTTGTGGCAGAGTGGTACATTCCGGGCGAATCAGGATGTCCAGGAACGGGTCATGGACTCGATGGACTTGGAGCGGGAGAAAGGGATCACCATCATGGCCAAGAATACGGCGGTGGACTATGGGGATATCAAGATCAACATCGTCGATACTCCCGGTCACGCCGACTTTGGCGGAGAGGTAGAACGGACCCTGCGAATGGTGGACGGGATTATGCTGCTGGTCGATGCCGCTGAAGGCCCCCTTCCTCAAACACGGTTTGTACTCTCTAAGTCGCTGGAGTTAAATCTCCCGGTGATTGTTGTTATCAATAAAATCGATCGGCAAGACGCTCGTCCCGAGGAAGTGCTAAACGAAATCTATGACCTGTTTATAGATCTCGACGCCAATGAGAGCCAGATCGAGTTTCCGGTCTTATATGCCGTCGCAAAAGACGGACAGTGTAAGCTGGACATGGAGGATGAGCTGAAGGATCTGCGGCCGCTCTTTGATACGATTATTAAAGAAATCCCAGCACCTTCTGGTGATCCTGACGCATCATTGCAGATTCTAGTCACCAACGTGAAGCCGGATAATTACCTCGGGCCCCTCGCGATTGCCAGGGTGATGCAGGGCACGGTTCGTAACCGGCAGCACGTCATGCTGTGCCACCGAGATGATACCCAAAAGAAGGCCCAAATCAGTTCATTGTTCGTAACTGAAGGGCTCGGGCGAGCCGAGGTACCGGAAGCCGGACCAGGATCCATCATTTCTATCGCTGGGATGACGGGTATCGGACTTGGAGAGAGCATTGCAGATGCCGAGGAACCGCAACCGCTACCCCCACTTCATGTCGATGAGCCGACCATGTCAATGGAGTTTCGCATCAACGATTCCCCCTTTAGCGGCCTTGAAGGGCAATATGTGACTTCGCGTCACTTGCGCGATCGATTGATGGAGGAGGCCGAGTCAAACCTGGCTATCCGGATCGAATCAACAGATAGTGCGGACTCCTTCCTTGTATACGGACGAGGAGAGCTACAGATGGCCATCTTGATCGAGCAAATGCGCCGGGAAGGGTATGAGTTTTCAGTAGGTACGCCTCGTGTCATCATCAAGAAGATCGATGGCAAGAATCACGAGCCTTTCGAGAAGACAATGATCGACGTTCCCGAAGAGTTTATGGGCAACGTCATGCAGAAGCTGAGCGAGCGTAAGGGGATCATGACGAAGATGATAAACCATGGGTCGGGACGAGTGCGCCTTGAGTTCGACATACCCAGCCGGGGCTTAATCGGATACCGAACTCAGTTCCTAACGGATACCAAAGGGACTGGACTTCTAACGCACTTGTTCGATAAGTTCAAGCCATGGGCCGGCGATATCGTTCACCGGACAACCGGTGCACTCATTGCAGATCGCAATGGAAAAGTAACCGGTTATGCCGTCCTGAACCTGCAAGAACGCGGTTCTTTATTTGTGGCGCCGACGGAGAAAGTCTACCTGGGCATGGTGGTCGGTGAGAACAGCCGCGAGAACGACCTGGACGTAAATATCACGAAGGAGAAAAAGCTAACCAACATGCGCGCTGCCTCGGCAGATTCCTTCGAGAAGCTGCATCCACCCCGCCGTATGTCTCTGGAAGAATCAATTGAGTTCATTAAGGATGATGAACTGATTGAAGTCACACCGGCCAGCTTCCGGCTTCGCAAACGTGCGCTGGATCCGCATAAGCGCAAGAAGAAGGAGATGGCGTAGAGTCATCGCCTTGTCATCCTGATCGAACGCGTAGTGAGGAAGGATCTGGGGATGCACTATGTGACAGCATAGAGTGTTCGTTTAAGTCGTGCTCGCCCAGATTCTTCCTCGCTCCGCTCGTTCAGAATGACAAACCATCGCAATTTGGAATAAGACCATACTCTCGATCCTGTCCCCATTCCTGTTTGAGAATAAGAGAGCGAAGCGCGTGCACATGCTGTTCATTATACCCGAATGGAAGAAGGAAGTAGGATTCAACTCCCTTTCAGGTTTCGGAATAAAGCGTTGAAGTGTGTGCGCGTCCCATTCGGGGTACGGGATAGGAAGAGGTAGAAGAACCGCTTGCTATTCCCAGGGAGGGAATAAAACAAGTCGTCAAAAGTACCTAGCCATTCAGTTTTCCGAATAAGACATGGGAGTGAATACGCGTCCCATTCTGGTTTCAGAATAAGAATTTGCATTTCAAACATGCCCTATCCCCACTCCCAAAATGCCTGAGTTCAGGCAAAACCAACCAGAAACAAGAAACCTGACACGCAGATGGGTATGCCCATCTAACTGATTGCGAAGCAATAAACGCGAAACAAACCAGATAAACCGAGAGGATTATCTGGTTATATTGAACAGAAAGCGTTTTCGGTTTATTAACTAATTATAAAGAAAGCCCTTCTTTTATTAAGTTATTTTTTGAAAGCCCTTTCTTAGTGAAACTGTTTTTCAGAATCGCGTAACACCCTCCTCAGTACTGATCCTCGCTATGGCACACGGCTGAAGCGATTATCAAACCCGGATTACATCCAGGGCCTGATCAGTCTTGGAGCGATCCAATCTACAAACTGAAAAAGAGGAGAACATTATGAAAAATTATGTTCGTTATTATATAGCTGTAATCGCACTTGTACTGCTAGCTCCGGCTACTGCATGGGCGCAGGTACCATCCTTCTCAGAATCAAAGCCACTTGTCAACGAATACCTGACGGACGGAGAAAGTCCCCGCCGCGCTACCTGGTGGAACTTGCTGGGCCGGCAGTTAACAAGTACGGTTGACAAGCCAGTGAGCGATGTCTCTGAGCAGGAGTTGCAAAACATCATTTACTTTGCAACCCATCATCAAGAGAAAGTAAACCTGTATGATGCCGTACCTTACCTGGTTCGGATTGCTGATAGCCATCAAAAAGAAGGATATCGCATCATGGCCGTATCTGCTCTCCACGCAATCGGCGATCATACCAGCATGAAAGGGTTACGCACTCTTCTGCGAGATGAGCCTTCAGAACGCGTTCAGAAGGTAATCAAAGCAGCGTATGCGGATTACTTTAAACTGTAACATACATTCATCCCTCAATTATTCTTCCCGACTAGAAGGCAGTCCGTTAGGTTCTTTATCGTGTCTTCCCTGACTTGATCAGGGATCCATGCAAGTTTAAACAAGATTGAAGGTTGAATGGACCCCGACTCGGAGGCCGGGGCGACAGTGAAAAAGACCTTACCACTATCTTCTTTGAGGGTGGGTGCCCCAAAGGGGCATAAGAATTGAGAAAACGACTCTAGGAGGCCCGGCATCTTTACATGCCGGGCCTCCTTCTTTTTTAGACTAATTTTCCTAGTTTAAAGCCAACTACCCATTCACCCGCCCATTGATGCTTCGATGATTGCATTCCGTTCCTCTCTATTTCTTTGTCTGCTTCTAGTTTTTTCCCTTGCCTCGTGCACGGACCAACCCGATGGCGAGGCGGACGCGCTTCAGATTGCTGTTATTCCTAAAGGGACGAGCCATCAATTTTGGAAGAGTATCCATGCAGGAGCGAATAAGGCGGGGTCAGAGCTAGGGGCTGAAATCATCTGGCAGGGGCCTCAGAAAGAGGATGATCGGCAGATGCAAATTCAGGTGGTTCAGAACTTTATCAGCCGAAATGTGGACGCGATTGTCTTGGCGCCTCTAGACGCTAGAAGCCTCGTGAAACCGGTGGAATCTGCCATTGGGCGGGGGATTCCTGTTGTGATTATTGATTCAGGACTTGAATCGGACCAAATTTCTAGCTTCGTCGCCACGGATAACCGATTGGGAGGTGCTATGGCTGCCGATCATCTGTCTGAACTCTTGGGAGGTGAAGGGAGGATTATTGTGCTGCGTTATGTAGAAGGGTCGGCCAGCACGGCGAATAGGGAAGAAGGATTCCTGGAGCGCATCCGGGAAGTTGCTCCTGATATCGAAATTGTCGTTGATAACCAGTATGCTGGAGCCACCATTGAAAAAGCATTCCAGGTATCGCAAAATCTTTTGAACCGATTTGGCGACGTGGACGGGATATTTTGCCCTAATGAATCATCCGTACAGGGGATGTTAAGGGCCCTACAGACGGCGGGTAAGGCCGGAGAAATTCAGCTTGTTGGATTCGATGCCAGTGAATCGTTAATAGAGGGAATGAGGAGTGGCCACATTCAGGGGCTGGTACTTCAAGATCCATTCTTCATGGCCTATCAGGGGGTGCAAACCGCTGTGAAAGTGATTAATGGCGAGGACGTTGAAGCACAGCAAAATACCCGAGTAAAACTTATCACCCCAGAAAATATTGACACACCAGAATCACAAGAACTACTGAGCCCTGATTTAGAGACCTGGCTTAATTAACCTTTGGCGATTCAACTCTAATTTCTGGCCCCCTGATGGATAAACGACTGCGAAAAACACTGATGGCCCTCGGCCCCTTTGGCGGGTTGGTTTTTGTATTTGTCTTCTTTGCTGTATTGGCGCCAGCCGAGTTTGTCTCTTTTTACAATATCAAGACGATTATGACGCAAAGCGTCATCGTTGGCATCGCGGCGCTGGGAATGACCTTTGTCATCATATCGAGAGGCATCGACTTGAGTGCGGGCTCTCAAATTGCTTTAGGTACCGTTGTGGTCGCGGTGATCCTGGCAAGAAGTGAAGGAGAGCCAGGGCTATGGTTGCCTGTTGCCGGAGGGATGGCTGGTGTCTTGATTTGTGCGCTGGTTGGGTATATAAGCGCGATATTTATAACCCGGTTTAATATCGTTCCTTTTATTGTCACACTAGGTACGATGCAAATAGCGAGAGGGGTAGGTAAATGGATTGGGATGGAGCAAACCGTTCCAGCACCTGAAAACTGGCTGAACAACCTGATGCTCATCGATCCCGATCCGTCCTGGCTTTTATTCGCCCCAGGTATTTGGATCGCACTTATTCTGATGGGAATTTCCAGTGTCCTGTTACGCCGCACCATCTTTGGTAGATACGTTTTTGCGATTGGCTCAAACGAGGAGACGGCGAGACTATGTGGGGTGAATGTGCACCGCTACAAGATCATTATTTATACGCTATGCGGAATCTTGACGGGTATTGCTGCCGTGATGCAGTTCAGCTCCTTAACGATAGGCGATCCTACTTCTGCGATAGGCCTTGAGCTGGATATAATCGCAGCCGTTGTAATAGGAGGGGGTTCACTGAATGGTGGAGAAGGGAGTGCTGTGGGATCAATGATCGGCGCTTTGCTGATGGCCGTACTCCGAAACGGCTGCAATATGATCGGAGTACCGACGTTTGTTCAGGAGATTATTATCGGTGCGATAATCGTGGGTGCTGTACTTGTGGATCAGCAGAGGCACCGATAAGTGCAAAGTGCAAGGTGCAAAGTGCAAAGTAAAAAACCTTGAACTTTGAACCTTGAACTTTGAACCTTAAACTTATCCTTTTCCGTTCTTAGAAGCTCCGCTTTTGTCTTTGGGCTCTAGAACGGTGTCGATGATGCCGTAGTCTTTGGCTTCTTGGGCGCTTAACCAGTAGTCACGCTCTGAATCCTGCTCCAATTGGTCGACTGTTTTGCCGGTGTGATCAGCCAGGATCTCGTAGAGGCGTTTCTTCAGGCGAAGAATTTCATTAACCTGGATTTCGATATCCGCGGCTGTACCTCGGCTTCCACCAGAGGGCTGGTGAAGCATGATCCGGGAATTCGGAAGCGATGCTCTACGTCCCTTTGTCCCAGCAGCGAGAAGGACCGAACCCATGGAAGCGGAAAGACCAACGCAAATGGTAGCTACAGGACACGTCACAAATTGCATCGTATCGTAAATAGCCAGCCCACTATACACTACACCACCGGGAGAGTTGATGTAGACGTTAATGTCACGCTCTGGGTCTTCACTTGCGAGATAAAGAAGCTGCGCAATGGCAAGGTTTGCAATGTGATCGTTGATTGGAGTACCAATAATCACGATGCGTTGCTTTAGCAGCATGCTAAAGATATCATATGCACGTTCTCCACGAGACGTCTGCTCAACAACCATCGGCACTACGCCGCTGATAGGTTGATCTTGGAAGGGTTTGCTATAAATATCTTTAGGTACTGAAAGGTCTTTGGTGAATTTTAAAAAATCATCAACCATATATATCTAAGGGCTATGTCGAGGTGATATGGAAAATATAGTATAGACAGCTATATGCTTTTATTGAATTGCTTAAAGAACGTTTCCCTGATTAACACCCAAAAGAGGCTTTTGGGTGTGTTTCGTGTTCCGGGTTTCGTGTTTGTTGCGAGTTGTTTAACGCGAAACGAACCCGAAACACGAAACGCGAAACCCGAAACCAATCCAATAGATCTTTGATCTATTGGACTGCTTCCGCCGCTTCTGCGCGTTCTTTTAATGCTTGGGTGAAGTCTTCTTTGCTTTTTTCTTCGATAACGAAGCGTTCGGAGAGGACTTCTATTACTTTTTTGTTGAGTAGCTCATGGTCGACGCGCTCCAGCATGTTGTTGCCCATGGAGGCGTAATAGTTTTTGAGCATCTCGGCCATCTCCTCATTGCCACCCATCTTTGCGAAATACGCATTGCGGTCTTCTTCAGTCACTTCCAAAGACTCCGCATCCACGATGTGTTCGCGCATGAGTTGCCATCGGGCCAGGTTCTCGGCCTCGCCTTTTCGTTGTGTCTTGTACGTCTCTGTGTCAAACCCTTCTGGGAGATTACCCCCTGCTTGTTGTTTGAGCTCTTCCACAAACGAATTGAGATAGACTTCCAGAGCAGAATCTGGAACTGGGAAGGAATGAAGCTCGATCATCTTGGATACCAACTCTCCTTCCAAAAGTCTTTGTGACTCGTTGTCCCACATAGACTCCAATTGCTCCTGGATATGATTTCTCAATCCCTCTTCGTCTTCTGCTGCTTCTTTTGTGATCTCTTTGATAAAGTCACTGTCCAACTCAGGCATGTGCCGTTGTTTAACTTCTTTTACGAGGACTTCGTAAGAGTCAAATTCTTTTTCTGTATCCGGGCTGTCTGTTGGCAATACCAGGAGATCTGATTTTGGAGCGTCATCATCCTCTTCCTCATCGTCTTCGTTCAGAGGCAGGCTTACCTTAAACGTTTCTCCTTCAGCCTTCCCGAGCAGCGCATTTTTGAGGCTCTTTTTTAATTTCTCGTCGTCAAGATAGAATGCGACGCCTTCTTCTTTTTCCCCAACAATAGGAGTCGCTGTTTTGGGGTCGAGGCGTTGCATGTCTACAACAACATGGTCCGTTTCCTCTATGCCTCCTTCCTCACGCGTCTGCAGATCCGCTTCTTTTTTAAGCAGGTTATCGATTTCTTGATCGATCTCTTCGTCCGTAACAGTATGGACCAGTTTGAGAAGCGTTGTATCAGAAAGGTCCGATAATTCGAAGCTTGGTTTGACACCAAACTTCATGACTGCATGGAGGTCGCCGTCAAGTTTATAGTCGAGGGTGCTAAGTACGGGCATACCCAGGACTTCATAATCGCCTTCTTCGATCACTTCGTCGGAAAAAAGTCCCATGATCGACTTTTCGATTACGTCGATCACCAGCGATTCTCCGTACATTTTTTTAAGGATATTGGCTGGTACCTTGCCTGGGCGAAACCCTTTTAATGTAATGGTGGCCTGGTGTTCGCGGATACGCTTATTGATTTTGGGAGCTAGCTCTGATGCCGTGGCATCAATTTCAAATTCGTATTCGACGTCGTTGAGCTGCTTTATGGAAGTCTGCACAGTGATATTCGTTGGGTCCAAGAATAGGAATCCCGATAAACGGGGTACTTAAACAATTTAAAGTCAAGACCCATTCAATCCGGCTTATTGGTTTCAAGTTCCAGGTTACAAGTTCCAGGTTGGTTTACGCGTTCTCTAACCCGAATCTAACCTGAAACTTGGAACCCGAAACCTGGAACCGATCGCAGCTAGCTGTGATCGAAATTAGAAGGGAGTTGGCGAGGTAGGTTGCGGACGTTGGCTTCGATCATGTATTTCCAAAGCCCCGCTCCGTTAAGCCAGAGGTGCTTTTTCTTTCCGTCTCTAAGCCACAGAATGATGTTAGGCGCGCTTTTTTGGCCGACTTTCCATTCAACCCGTTCAATGTGTTTCAATAACAATAGGCGGCGGTACATGCCGGAAAAGGCAAATCCGCTGAATTCTATTCTATTCGGGAAAAGAGAGGCTCTCGCGAAAAAGAGTCGTTTATCTGGATCTCTAAATCGACTAGACAGCAAGCTCTCTTCGTTCAGTGCATCGTTCGTGAGCGAAGACATCGCCTGTAAGGGTAGGTAGGTAAGGGATAGCGATTACCTTACTTATCGTCTAGCTAAAGGAGATGTTAAACGCTAAAAGTCGAATCCTATAGAAATGTAAGTTCGTTGTTTGCCGAAGGACTGCCCGTCATGCGGCCAGGCAAAGTCGACGCGTACCGGGTAGCCGAGGAGAATGCCCCGCACACCAAATCCCGCACTGGCAATGACGTCGTCTAGCACACGATTGCCCATCTCGTCATCCGTAAAGAAGTTGAACGGATTATCGAGTCCGCGTCCACCCCATACGGCTCCTATATCCGTAAAGGCGATTCCTTGGACATTATAGAATGGAAAAATAGGCAATGGGCCGGGAAGGATAGCGGCTACCAGGGGGAATCGAAACTCAGCATTAATTAGCCCGAAGTTGGTTCCGTTACGTGCATTGATGTGGTACCCGCGTAGAGGGAGAATGGGAGTTGCCAGAATGAAGTCTGAGATGTCATCGATGGGGAATCCGTTGATGTCATCAAACTGGCGATTGACCCAGTTCTGTACACCAGCAGTATAAAAAAGCTGCTGGGTGGACCCCAACGAGGTGCCTCCCGAAGTACGGAGCGCAAACGAGTACCGGCTGCGGCCCAGTGGGATATAGTACCGGCCATCTGCTAGAAGCGTGACGAAGCGCACGTCTTGTCCGGTAAAGTCGATCGGACTACCCGCTATACTGAACGAAAATCGGCTCCCACTGTGCGGATACATAAATCCTGGAGTAGTGACATCGTTCGTATAGGTCACCGAAGGGTAAAACAAGGTCCGTGTGATAGCAGGGTCGGATGGCTCGATGATATCTGCCTGGCTAACCCCGACTACTGCCAGGTCCGTATCGATTCGTCTGAACTTGTCGATAGGGTAGGACATGGTCAGGCGGGCGCCATATTGCCTGTATCGATAGATGGTAGTTCTACTGTTTGTCGTTCTTCTATTGTCAGGAAGAAGCCGGGATACGTGAAACACCGATCCGCCCCAATCTATCCGTTCGGGAAGATAGGTATAGGCCATCATGTAGTCCGAGTTGCGCAGATCGATCAGCAAGTTCGACGCAACAAACACCCTGTGATCGCCGAGCATATCACTAAACGTAATCTGGGTTATTCCCTGGATGCCAAAGAGTGCATCATATCCAGCGGTACCATATACCAGGTCTGGCGAAAATCGAAGCTTATACTTTTTGGGTTTGAGCCTACCGTCTTCATCTAGATTGTCCACCGGAGAGAAAGGATCTAAGATGTTGCGAAGCTCTTCCTCCAAATCCCTGTTTTTTTCTTCGTTGACCAACTCCTGAAAATTGACACTTACATTCCCATACCGTGTGCTGTCCCAGGAGGACCTGTATGTTTTGGGTGGCTGAGTTGAGGAGACCGTATCTCTCAGCGAAGGTTCAATGGCTGAAGTATTCGCCAACAACATGAGCCTGTTTGCCAGAAGGGCTCCTCCGCTATTGGGCTGCCTGGCATAAGCAATACCGTCTGTTGCGTCACGCAAGAAGGGGTTTGATTTCCGGGTAGAAGGAGGAGCGACTGCAATGGCAGGAGCTGGATCGATTGTTTCTTGAGATACCCGCTGTGCCCACACGCTGGGTTTGAGCTTGTCCGATTCGAGTTCTCGTAAGAACGGATCGTTCATTTTAAAAATGATGGGCCGGCCCTCCCGTTGGCTGACCAGCATTGCTACTTCACCGTTAGCCGAGAGAGCCACCTGGGTGATGCCTGAAACAGCATCCGTTAGCGGGCGAATTTGATCGGTAACCAGGTCCTTTTCGTACAGATTATGAATGCCGTTGCGATCCGAAATGAAGAGCAGCTTATTGGGGTCCTCACCGAACTTGGCACTCTGGTCATCCCAAATTGCATTGTACGTAATTCGTTGAGCAGTGCTCTTGGAAAGGTCGAGCGTATACACATCGTATTGGCGATAGTCATGCTCGACCATCGCGAAGTCGGATGCAAAATAGGTGTTTAGTGCCGTGTAGGCGCCGCGGTCACTATGGAATGCAAGCTTCTTTCCATCCGGGCTCCACGCCGGTTCATGGTCGCTGAACACGTCATTTGTATAGTTGATTGTGTCGTGCGTATTCAGGTCCAACACGAAGATGTCGCTTTGGGCATCCACGGATGCTTCGAAAGCTATTTTATCTCCATTCGGGCTCCACGAAACGGAAATAATCTGGTCAACGCTTGGGATGCGGTAGTGTATCGTTTCCTGGTTGTCGACATTCACCACGGCAATGGCATCGGTAGGGCCGCTCTTTAAGGCAAGGGCTATGTGCTCATTGTCTGGACTCCAGGAGATGCCGGGTGATAGGATGCGTAGGCTTTCGAACTCTGGGTTTGTCTGGCCTTCGATCAGTTTTTTGAGGATGGTTCCGTCGTTGGTGTCTGCCAGGTATACATCAAAAAGGCCGTTGCGTGTAGTGATGAATGCGAGGCGATCGCCGAGAGGGGAAAGTGCCGGGCTGGTATTATAAAAGCCTCCGTTTTGCTCCGTAATGATTGGGATGGCGAAGTCGCTGAGGTTTTCTCGAGCTACAAGTTCAGCATAATAGATCTGCTTCAGGGCTTTGTGCCATCGATCGGATAGCTCCTTAAGCGAGAGGCCGGTTGCATCCTGGAAGCTGCCTTCAATAGAATGAGTCATGCGGAGGCGCTGCAGAATTTCGCTGATCTTCTCCCGTCCATATTGTTCGGCGATATAATCCCATAGACCCTGGCCGGCCTGGTAGGATGCGAAGCCGCTTATCATAGCAATCTCGGGTACATCATCATGGATGGTTGCATCGCGGAGCCAGTCATCAGCATCGGAGCTCCATCCTTCAGAAGCGAATTCAGCGAGGCCTTCATTAAACCAATGCGGGATACGCAGCCGGATATTGTTTTGAACGATGGATTGCAGGGTGCCACCGTAGTAGATGTCATTGATGATGGCGTGAATCAACTCGTGATGCAGCGTCTGGCGGTACTGCCTGTAATCACCAACAAACGGCATGGCGATCCTGTTCTTGAGCGGTTCCGTTACGCCGGCTATCCCCTCGGAGAAAGTGGGAAGGTCTACGGCATTCGTGACAGCAAAGTCGTTATGACTCTGGTAGACGATAATGGGAATTCGTTTGCTGATGTCATGTTTGAAGAGTTGCCGTGTTTGGGTGTATGCGTCTTCGGCTGCAAGGGCAGTGAACTCTGCAAGGAATTGCCCGCCTTCGTAGTAATAAATGTCGAAGTGTTCAGACTGTAAAAAATTCCACTCTTCAGTCTGGTATTGAACTTTATTTTTTCCGAACCGGAAATACTGGGCAGAGGCTTGTGTTGGGCTAAACAGGAAACCCAGGCAGGCAAAAAGAAGAAGCCGGCTTATATAGGCGTTGAGTTGAGAAATTGCGTAGAGGTTGGCGGGACGGTTCATAGTGCCATAAACTGCCGGAAGGCATGCAGAACAGGTTGCATGTATATGTTTCTAGGCGAGCGCATGCAACAAGTTCCAGGCGCGGTACTATCTGTTGGGGCCTGTTAGCTGTCGTATGTTGCTCTCCAGGCTTCGATACGAGCTGAGAGTGCGTCTACGAGATCAGGGTGCTCGGATGCCACGTTTGTATCTTCCCTGGGGTCGTTCTGAACGTCGAACAACTGCTTCTCTCCTGTTTCGGTGTCCCAGTTTAAAAACCATTCGTCCTGCCGAATCCAATACACTTTGGCTTTCCGCCCCATCATGTCATCCTCGGACCGGAGTTGAGTGGCTCGGCCGACAATTTCTGAGCGGTGTTCTCCCGATTGGTTTGTCAGGACCTCTCTGTACGAGGTACCAAAGATGCCATCAAGCCCTTCAATATCTAGAAAATCAAGCACTGTTGGAGGGATGTCCGCTGCGTGGATCAGGGAAGTGAGCCGTGAACCTGAATCGATTCGTCCGGGCCAGGAGAAAATAACAGGAGTCCGGAACGACAAGTCGGTCATACCAAGCTTTCCTCTATCCCCTCCATTGTTGAAGCGTAGCGGGTCCCCCATAAATTCTTGCTCTGGGTCCTGCTCCCAACCGTTGTCATTGATGTAAATGACCAGGGTATTTTCAAGTTTGCCTTTGGCCTCCAGGTAGTCCAGGAATTCGCCGAGCCGCTCGTCGAACCAGGATACATTGGCGTAATAGAGTTTGGCTGTTTCGGAAATGTCAGCACCCGCGTAGATGTCCAGGTATTTCTGCGGTGCATCGAAAGGATAATGCGGTAGTTCGGGGGCGTACCACATGAAGAATGGGTCATCGCCGGCAAGGTCTACAAAGTCATATGCAGCCTGATTGCTGACTCTTGCGAGATCTCTACCTGCTCCGCCCATGAATAGAAGAAACCAATCGTTGTTGCCCCGGTCCTCTTCGGTCCATCCCGTGGTCATTCCATGGTCAAAGCCCCCGTTTTGGTAGTTGAATTCCCACCATTTGCCTCCCTGCCAGGTCTGGTATCCATTTGCAGAGAGAACTCGTGCCAGTGTGGGTACATCTTTCATGGAGTGGAATCGGTATTGATCCTGCCAGGTTGCTTGTTCGTCCGGAGGCATCGAACGATAGGCATCGGATGCCATAAAAGCTTCTTTGTTGGCGGCCTCGACCGCATCGTATTGGATCGGCAGAAGCCCTGTGATCATTGAGCGAAGGGACGGGCTGCAATGATTTGCCGGGACATATCCATCGGTAAACACAGTGCCGCTAGCAGCCAGGCGCTCCATGGTTGGCGCATGTACATAATCCGCTCCCATGAAGCTGTGATATGGGAATCCGAAATCATCTCCAACGATTAAAACTACGTTTGGGCGATCTGCAGGTTCAGGTTCTGGCTCCGTCTGGCAGCCGAAAACTGTGACGGAAGCAAGAAATAAGAAACAAAGGATTCGCATACATCATCCAGGAAAGTGATAAAAAAGTTACGCCTGGCGCACCCACTTGAGCAAATCGCGAACGCTTGGCTTCTTTCCGTACATTAGAATACCAATCCTGTAAATCCGGCTGCTTACCCACATTGATCCTAAAAACGTTCCTATTAATAACGTATAGGAAAGTAGGACCTGCCAGATAGGGACCTCCGTAACGGCGACCCTCACCACCATAAGGATGGGCGAGAAAAAGGGCACCATCGAAAGTCCAATGGCGAGCGGGCTATTGGGGCTTTCTACAAAGAAAACGATAAACATGATTGGAATGATGATGAGCATGTAGATGGGGGTCAATAGACCCTGTGCATCTTGTTGTTGCTCAACAACAGACGAGACGGCTGCAAACAGGCTCGCATAGAGTAGGTAGCCGCCGATAAAAAAGAACACAAACCAGATGAACACACTGGGGTCGATGGACGGAATGGTGATATCCATCGCTGCGAGGATTTCTTCCTGCGATGCATCAACCGGCAAGTTCAAGTCTGCAGGACTCATAAACATTGAGATGATGGTACCAGCAAAGAAGGTGATGCCGAGCATCAATCCGCTCCAGACAATCATCTGCGTAATGCCCACGGCGCCAATCCCAAGGACCTTACCCATAAGCATCTGAAAGGGCCGCACCGATGAAACCATGACTTCGATCACACGGGTCGTCTTTTCTTCCAGAACCCCTTGGATCACATAGGCGCCATATAAGAACATGGCCATATATATAATGAAGCCCATGATATAGCCTAGTATAGAATAGAAGGCCGCGCTGTCTGCTTCCTCGCCTTCCTCGGTCAGCTTGATGGACTCCACAGGTACCCGGGTATTGATGATTTCTCTGATTTCATCGGATACTTCGTATGCATCGAGCCGATGCTCTTCGAGTGCACGGGATAAGCTGTTTTCCAGTCTGGAAGCGCCGGTTAGGCCGCCGCCTTCCACAGAATAGAAGGTTGCTTCGCCTGAATCTTCCAGAATAGATTCCGGAATGATCAAGTACGCATCCAGAGATCCTGCAAGCACTTGCTCTCGTAGATCATCGAGCGAGGCGCCGCTTTTAGTGGTAGTAAATTGGTCTCCTACTCTGTTCTGGAATTCATCAAACAAGACGCCCGTTTCGTCGATAACAGCAATCGTTTTTTCGTCAGAGCCGATAGCCGCTGCACCGAGGATTGCGGGAAGGGTAGAAAGAGCGATGATAAGAATGGGCGCCAGAAGGGTGCCTACAATAAACCAGACCGATCGAACGCGCCTGAGAAACTCACTCTTAAGAACGATCCATATTTTTTTCATCAATACACCTCAATGGAGTTTAACAGGTGGTTTACGACTGTGCGTTTTCAACCGCGGTTACAAAAATTTCATTCAGTGAGGGTTCAACACATTCGAACCTAAAGATGGAATCCGTATGTGCCATTGAGAACTCGAGAATCTCATTGGGCGGTGTGCCATTAAGCAGTTTGAGTTCCGTCCTGTTCGAGGTGTGATGCACGATGTTCACGTCTTTTTCAGCCGTTAACTTATCAGGGAGGCCATCGCCTCCTTCGTGTTCAATGATCACCCTGTTTCTTCCAAAGCTGCGCTTTACTTCTCGGATCGCGCCCTGGATGATTATTTTGCCGTCGGAGATGAGGCAGATATCGTCGCACAGTTGTTCGACCTGTTCCATCCGGTGAGAGGCAAACAGGATGACTCTGTTTTGGGACTTTTGCTCATCGATTACATTTTTGAGGAGCTCAGTGTTGATAGGGTCGAGCCCACTGAACGGTTCATCGAGGATAAGCAGGTCCGGTTCGTGAAGGATTGTACTGATGAACTGGACTTTCTGCTGCATGCCTTTAGACAGCTCCTGTGTTTTCTTCTGCTTCCAATCGAGCGCGTCGAATCGTTCAAGCCAGTAATCGATCTTTTGCATCGCATCCGATCGAGAAAGGCCCTTGAGCTCCGCAAAATAGAGGAGTTGCTCCTGGACCTTCAGCTTTTTGTACAGCCCTCTTTCTTCAGGGAGGTATCCCATGCGTTCCTGGCTCCAGGCGCCTACCGGTTTTCCGTTAAAGTGCACAACCCCTGAGTCAGGCGTTGTGATATAGGTTATCATGCGGATGGTAGACGTCTTACCTGCGCCATTAGGGCCTAAAAGGCCCAATACACGCCCTGCTTGGGCTTCAAAGGATATATTATCGACAGCGACCTTGCTGCCGTAGCGTTTTGTAACACCGTCGAGGCTTAGCTTTGCCATAGAGTACGTTTTATTGACAAACCAACAATGTGTAGAGTAAATGCCGTGGACCAAAAAGCAGGCAGAAGAGGGAAACGTAGGGAATTATGTTACCAGGTGGGTATTATCGCCCGCTCTATCAACTAGTATACACCTAAACTACGGAGAAAGGCACAGGAAGTGACGCGGATATTGGAATTTCGCATTAATTATAGATGTGACGACTGGAGGGTACCCCTAAAACGAGCCGTATTGATGCAATTCACAGTAAAGGAATCGTAGCTTTAGGAACAGGAATCAGATACTGTTGTTCGAAAACGTCTTCATGAACACCGAAGTGCCCTGTACCTCTGAAGTCCACGGCTACATAGTGGCCTACAACTCGGGTAACTTCTCCAATTCCATAATAGCTTGGCATAGGACCATAATAGACCAATTCCCCTTTACTGAGGGAGGTTTTTCTCCTGGCGCGCCTGTGAAATGCTGGAATACTCGGAAGTAATTCGAGGCGATACGGACTGTATTTGTTACTGGAAGCGATAGGCATCTCTCTTCCTTTGAAGGTTTTACTTGGTAAAAATTAGTACGCTCGTTAAGGGCTGAAGATTCTACTGAGAGAACGGAAGAACAACACAAAACTACAGATTTGCAAGTTTAAAACACCTCCAAATCGGCATATTATTCGCTCAGTAACGGTTTTTCTTCATAAACATTTAGAATGATAGACCATTTTAGATTAAAATAATGATTATTTTATGGTTTCTTTAGGCATATTCATGGGAAAGATTGAGCAATAACCCCACTCCTTTTTCCACCAACTTTCAATCTTTTCCGCATCGTTAACAAACCCCTTCTTTACCAGTACACTTTCATGAATAAGCATGAGAAAATTATCGATCGTCAGGTAGGCCGCAACGCCGAGCTCTTTGCTAAAGCCATCACGGAGTTAGAAACTCCCGAAGAGCGTTACCCCTATTTGCGAATCCTGATTAGTATTGTAGAGCAAGCGCACCCTGAATGGAACCAGGCTCCACAGAAAGACCGCCAAATGGCTCAGATGATTTCAAAGATGAGCAATGACCGGTTAGACGTGGATGAATTGGCTGAGGTGGTGCGTGTTCGTGACGAGGAACGCGGTTTCTTCTACGACTGATAACGCTTATGATATACGGGTACTCCTGAATCGCTCGTTACTTTACCCTATCTGGATTTTCCCTGACAAACTGAGACCAATCACCTGAGTGTGAGGATGGTCCCTTTTTCGCATTCCTGTGTGCGTGGCAGATGGCTACGGCCAGTGCGTCTGTTGCGTCTAGTGTGTACTTCTCATCCTGATCTTTTATTGCGAGGATGGAGCGCACCATGAACCACACCTGCTCCTTCGAGGCGTTTCCATTTCCGGTAACAGCCCGCTTGATTTCCTTCGGTGTGTATTGAACGATAGGAATTTCCCGATTTAGGCTAGCCAGCATACACGCTGCCTGGGCACGCCCAAGCTTAAGCATGGATTGTGGGTTCTTACCGTAGACGGGCATTTCGATAGCACTAAAATCAGGAAGAGAGCGATCTATGACAGCCGTTAGTCGGTCATAGATTTGCTTCAGCCGGTACTCATGGCTCTTTTCCTTATCCAGGCGCAGCACGCCGTACTCGACGAGCTTCTCTTTTCCTTTCTCAAATGAAATAATCCCATACCCTGTAAGGCGGGATCCCGGATCAATTCCAAGTATGCGCATCGGGGACTACGAGATCGCCTCTAAGGTGGCGTCGTCGATTTCTAGGGTGCTGTATACGGCTTGTACGTCTTGGTTTTCTTCGAAGGCATCCAGCAACTTGAGGACTTTCTTGATGGTGTCAGGGTCGAGTGTTACCGTTGTTGTAGGGACTCGAATGAGTTGGGCCTCTTCTGAAGTAATTCCTGCTTCTTGCAATGCGGCTTGCACGGCCCCAAACATTTCTACAGGAGTGGTGACTATAAACGTGGAGTCTTCTTGAACGAGGTCTTCGGCGCCGGCTTCGGCGACGAGGTCGAACAATTCCATTTCGTCACGGCCTTCGGCGGGGATCTCTATGTTGCCTTTTCGCTCAAACAAATACCCAACGGATCCGCTCTGCCCGAGGCTGCCTCCGTGTTTCGTGAAGATGTGCCGGATGTCTGCCACGGTTCGATTGATATTGTCGGTAAGGGTTTCTACAAAGATAGCAACCCCATTCGGGCCATAGCCTTCATAGTTTACTTCGGCATAATCCGCTCCCTGGATCTCTCCGGTACCGCGCTTAATTGCCCGCTCAATATTGTCCTTGGGCATGTTTTCGCCCTTGGCTTTCTCTACGGCAAGTGCAAGGCGGGGGTTCATACCTGGGTCGCCACCACCTTCCCTGGCAGCTATCATAATTTCCCGAGTGATTCGGGCCCATACCTTTGATCTTTTTGCATCCGTTGCGGCTTTTGCCCGCTTAATTTTGGACCATTTACTGTGGCCAGCCATGTCGCTTTACTGTACTGTTAAGTTTAACTTGCCTGATACTGACCCTGCTAAATCGGGAAGTGTTCCGTCGCTGGCTCGCGATCAACGATCTTTGACCCGGTAGGTGAACTTCAATGCAGACCATACAGCGTCTACTGAACACACTTTTACATCGACTAAACCATTGCTAAGACCAATTTCCCGCACGATATTACTGCTCAGGTCAGTAGGGACTTTCGAAGCACCCTTTGGCCACGAGATCCAGATCATGCCTTTTTTGTCGAGATGATATTTTAAGGCAGGAAAAGATTCCACCAGCCATTGCTGGTCCTTTACAAAAAAATGGATAAAGTCAAGGTTAGGGATCAGTGCTTCTTCAATGATGAGTCCTTCAGGAAGAGGTCCTAATAAATCAAAATAGTGGGAGGGGATATCAAGGAAAAAAGCTTTGTGGCCTGCCTTGATTCCTAGTTTATTGATGAGAGGTCTACTTGATGTTTCAGGCATAAGAATAATTGTTTCGTGTTTCGCGTTTCGGGTTGTTTACGTGTTGATTAACGTGAAATGAACCCGGAACGCGAAACACGAAACAGATTACATTGAGCCGTCAGGCTTCATGTAATCCAAGCTAAGATAAAAAAATGAGATTTAAAGATAAGGTTGTTTTGGTTACGGGAGGTGGAACAGGTATTGGGCGGGCTATTGCGTTGCAATTTAGTATGGAAGGCGCAAGGGTAGCGGTAACTGGTAGAAGAGAAGCGCCACTTGAGGAAACGTTGGGGAAGATGGATGGGGAGGGGATGATGATAAATGCAGATGTGTCTTCGCCTGAAGATGTATCCAGGATGGTCGGCGAAGTTGTGTCGAAGTGGGGCCGGCTCGATGTGCTTGTTAATAATGCTGCTACTATAGTGAGCCGTACCAATCTGGGAGATACTCCGGTTGATGCCTGGGACCGTATGATGGATGTGAATGTCCGGGGCGTCTTTTTGTGTTGCAAAGAGGCGTTGGCCGTCATGGAAAATCAGGGCACCGGATCTATTGTAAACATCGCGTCTGTTTCTGGTCAGCGTGGGCAGCCCTCGAACTCCGCCTACAGCACATCCAAAGGAGCAATCATGAATATGACACGCTCGCTAGCCGTGGATTATGGACCCAAAGGGATTCGTATCAATTCTGTATCACCCGCCCTGGTCGACACTGAAATGGCTCGTACCCGATTGAAGCCGGGAGAAGATTGGGATAAGCGGGCAGCTAAAGAATGGATTCCAAATTATCCGCTGGGCCGGCTGGGCAAGCCCGAGGATATCGCACAAGGCGTCCTATTCCTTGCCTCAGATCAGGCCTCATGGATTACTGGGATAGACTTGGTAATGGATGGCGGTTTGTTGGCGAAGTTGTAATTACCCTCCTTTTCATTTTATGGCGATGTAATCCTGAGCTAGTAACAAAGAAGTGTCTTTTGTCTCACATTTGCGTATCAAAAACTGTAAGACGCGTATCAGAATCTCTTTATCTTGAGCCCAAATAAATCTGTTGGATTTATTTGGGCTGTTTCGTGTTTCGTGTTTCGCGTTCCGGGTTGGTTTCGCGTTTAAACCATTTTCTGACCACAAACTAACTCGAAACCCGAAACACGAAACGCGAAACTAAACAGAGGAATCCGACAGGATTCATCTGTTTGCACGCAGTGATACTTTCCTTTGGCCTGCTATTTGCGTTACTGCCAGATCCAATTCCCCCCGCTATTCTCCATACGTCCTACTATTCAAACACGTCCGTTCTATGAAACACCTTTATAGACTACTATTTCTTTTGGTATTGACGTCCTTGTCGATGCCTAATATATCGCTAGCGCAAGATGCACAGGCCACGCAAAGTGCTAAAAATGATACGTCCGCGCCTCTTCGTGATATGAGCATCCCACTGGCAGCAAAAACGAACATTGCGCCATTTGCTACGCCTAACAAACTCATGAAATTTGGTTCGCCTAAAGGGGGTGAGCCTACGATCCTTGCAAACGGAGCAGACCCTGTTGTACAGAAGATTCAGGGTACTCTGGTACCAACCATTGGCGTAAACTTTGAAGGTGCATCCGATGATGATAACTCGGCTGTACTTGGATTCCGCGTTGTACCTCCTGATACGGAAGGTGATGTGGGTCCAAATCACTACGTACAATGGATCAACTCAATCATCGAGATCTTCGACAAATCTGGTACTTCGCTTGTTGGTCCCATTGCTGGTAACACCGTGTTCGCTGGCTTTGGCGGAATTTGTGAAGACACAAACAATGGCGACCCTATCGTAATCTACGATGAAGGTGCAGATCGGTGGAACATCAGCCAGTTTGCGCTCGACTTTACAAACAACACATTTAGCATGTGTGTAGCTGTATCCACTACTGCAGATCCCACGGGAAGCTACCATCGATACGAGTTCAGCTTTGCCAACGATTTCCCTGATTACCCAAAGTTGGGTGTTTGGGGTGATTCATACACCATGACAACGCGTAACTTCTTGAACGCTGCATCATGGAATGGCGTGTGGGCGCACGCAATGGATCGCGATGCGATGTTGGCCGGTAACCCTGCAGATATCGTTTCATTCTCTTTCCCGAACAACTTTTCTGTAGATGGCTATCTTCCTGCCGACGCAGATAACGCCGTTTCTGGTCCTATTATTTTCGGTGGACATGGTTCAAACGGTGATACCACCTTCGAACTCTTCGAGTTGGATGTCGATTGGGCAAACCCTGGCGCAGCTACCTTTACGCAGATTGCTGGTGTAGGTATCAGTCCTTTTGATGAGGCTTCATTCTCTGCAACAGTTGATCAGCCAAACGGGCAGCTACTGGATGCGCTTGGTGGGTTCACCATGCATCGCTTGAATGTTCGTGATTTCGGTACGCATACCTCGATGCTTGCAAACCACACGGTGCTTTCAAGCCCAGGCGTGCATGGCATCCGTTGGTACGAATTCCGGAATACAGGTAGTGGCTGGACGCTGTACCAGGAAGGTACGTACAGCCCAGATAGTGACGATCGCTGGATGGGATCCATTTCCATGAATGCCAATGGCGATATTGCGCTTGGATATTCCCGTTCAAGCAGCAGCATGTTTCCTTCTATTTACTTCACGGGCCAGACTGCTGACATGAGCGGCACAGGCGTCATGAACGTAGAAGAAACGCTGATCCATGCAGGTGGTGGTTCTCAAGAAGGCGCCAGCCGATGGGGTGACTACAGCATGATGGCTGTTGACCCTGTGGATGACATGTTCTGGTTCACCACAGAGTATTACGCAAATACAGGTAGCTTCGATTTTACTACCCGTATCGCTTCATTCACGCTGGGTGAAGACGGTGGTGGAAATAACGCACCTGTTGCATCCTTTACTTCTACAACGTCAGGCCTGACTGCTGACTTCACCGATACCAGTGTTGATAGCGATGGCTCGATCGTAGATTGGGCATGGGACTTTGGTGATGGCAACACCTCTACAGATCAGAATCCAAGCAATACCTACGCATCTAATGGGACATATACTGTTTCACTAACAGTTACTGATGATGCCGGCGATTCTGACACGGCTACAGCTGATGTAACGGTCTCTGACGGTGGAAATATGCCGCCAGTCGCATCCTTTACGTTTACCACGTCTGGATTGACGGCCGACTTTACGGACACCAGTACAGACAGTGATGGTTCTATTGTCTCCTGGACTTGGAATTTCGGTGCAGATTCTGCATTTGTTCAAAATCCAAGTTATACCTTCCCTGCGGCAGGTACCTATGATGTTACCCTCATCGTTATTGATGACGATGGCGACAACGACTTTGTCACGCAAGCTGTAACTGTTGATGATGGCACGATGGGGCCAACACTGAGCGTCTTTGACATTCGTTTGGGCAAAGTGCGAGCGGGTGGAAGTCAGCGCCAGGGTAGGGCAACGGTAACTATCGTTGATGAGAACGGCTCTCGATTCGAAGGAGCAACCGTAACTGGAACCTTCTCTGGGCCAATCGGCGAAACGGGATCTGAAATTACGGATCGCCGTGGACGTGCGATTATCGTTTCTACAGAAACGTTCCACAACAGAGATTTCGCTTCGCTTGAATTCTGCGTCGAGGACATCGTAGCGGCTGGGTATACCTATGATCCAGCAGGCAATGGCGATCCTTCATGGGATTGTGGAACAGCTGGTCCTGATATCGCAGGAAACGGACCTGATGCGGCATTCGGGCTCAATCAGGATGTACCAGAGTCCTTTGAATTGGGACAAAACTATCCGAACCCATTCAACCCAACCACACTGATTACCTATACCATGCCTGAATCAGGCCAGGTAACGATCCGGGTGTACAACATGTTGGGTCAAGAAATGGCTACACTCATCGACGGCGTCCAAGATGCCGGCCAGCATTCCGTAACATTTGATGCATCCGATCTTCCAGCCGGTGTGTATCTCTACGTTATGCAATCTGGTTCGTTTACCCAAACGAATAAGATGACGTTGCTAAAATAAGTTCAAGGTTCAAAGTTGGCTGAGTCAACCTTGAACCAACTTTGCACCCTGCACATTGCACTTTGCACTAAAAAAAGCGGGCGCCTGTATGGGCGCCCGCTTTTTTTGTAGAAATGGATTACCCGGGTATGTGGGATTTGCTTATTGTGTGGCAAGTAATAGCGCATCCTTATAATAGCGCTTGCCATTTGAAATTCACTTCACTACCATTGGGCATTGATGGAAATAGGTTAGGTCTACACCGTGTGTGCAGTTCGTTGTGGAGAGCCCGGAATCACATCCCTCCAATACCGACTTGATCGATTCTCTGTGTCTATTTACACCCCCCATGTTACCGATAGCCGGGAAGTGCTCAACTCTCATCTAAACAGTTAGTAGATGGTAGCGCTTCCACGGTATGTTGTTTTTTGTAACCCTTAATTCTGGGTAGACTAAATGAAAAAACTGTATACAATGTGGGCATGTATGTTGCTGGCTGCATTGATGGTACCAGGCAGTCTTTTTGCTCAGGAGATATTTAAAATGGATATGACGCGGTCCAACACGTCTGGCCCATTGAGTGAAATGTCTCCTCCTGATGTACCTCAAGGCCCCGTAGCTCCTTATGCTGTTCCCAACAAGTTCATGAAGTTTAACTCGCTCAAAAATGCCGGTGATGACATCATGAGCGCTGCTGCAGACGAAGTGCTTCAGACAATCATGGGAAGTGGCTATGCAAGTATTCGGAAGAACTTCGAAGGATCAAGTGACGACGACAATGCTGCCGTCCTTGGTTTCCGCGTTGTTCCACCCGATACGCAAGGGGATGTAGGTCCTCGTCACTATGTACAATGGATCAACTCTGTTGCTGAAATTTTTGACAAAAGAGGCAACTCTCTCACGGGCCCTTTCCCTGGCAACTTATTCTTCCAGGGTCTTGGTGGTATCTGTGAAGCTACTAACAATGGTGACCCCATCGTATTGTACGATGAAGGTGCTGATCGTTGGAACGTGAGCCAGTTTGCTCTTGATTTCGATAACACAAACTTCGCTATGTGTATCGCGATCTCAACATCTGGCGATCCTCTAGGAAGCTACCATCAGTATGAGTTGAACTTTGGAACGATCTTCCCTGACTATCCTAAGTTGGGCATCTGGGGTGATTCGTACACCATGACTACGCGTAATTTTGTCGGTGCATCTGGCCAGTTTGCTGTTGTTATGGACCGTGACGCTATGTTGAATGGCGAATCGTTCACTGCATTGGCAACAACGATTCCAAGAGATTTCTTTGCTGACGGGTATCTCCCGATGGACTCTGATGATCCTTATGTAACGGGTGCACCTCTCTTTGGTGGCCACACTGCATTTGGTGCTGAAAGAGGCATGCGAGACAAAAAAGAATTCGAAATCTTTGAGTTCTTCGTAGATTGGGATGACACTTCTACAGCTTCTTTCTCGAAAGTAGCCGAGATTCCTCTTCCTGCTTACAACATTGGTGGCAGCAGCTACGTGAATCAGCCTAACGGCCAGGATCTTGATGATCTGGATTCATTCACAATGCACCGTGCGCATGTGCGTCAATTCGACACACACCGCTCTCTACTTGCTAACCATACGATCAAGCTCAACCCTGCAACAGCTGCTGTTCGCTGGTATGAGTTCAGAGACTATGGAAGTGGATGGGACATGTACCAGACAGGTACCTACAGCCCTGACAACAGAGATCGCTGGATGGCTTCTATCGCAATGAACAAGTATGGCGATATTGCTCTTGGTTATTCCCTGTCTAGCAAAAACGACTATCCTTCTATCTACATCACAGGCCAGACTGCTGATTACAGCGGAACAGGCATCATGAACGTAGAAGAGACGCTCGTTTGGGCAGGTACTGGTTCTCAAACTGACGCTAGCCGTTGGGGTGACTACAGCATGATGTCTGTAGATCCTCGTGACGACAAGACGTTCTGGTTTACCACTGAGTACTACGAAGAAACAGCTGGATTCGACTTCAAAACTCGAATCGCTGCTTTCCGATTGAATTCAGCTGGTGGTGCTGGCGCAATTGCTGACGGTGGAGCTGCTAACACAAGCGAAGCTAGTCAACAAATTGCTTCTGATGTGCCTACTGAGTTTGCAGTTGATCAGAACTATCCAAACCCGTTCAACCCAACTACAATGGTCACGTATTCAGTACCTGAAGCCGCTCATGTGTCTGTTAAGGTATACAATATGCTTGGCCAAGAAGTGGCTACGCTCGTGAACGAAGTTCGCGACGCAGGGAATCATAACGTTTCCTTTGACGCAGCTGGCCTAACTGCTGGTGTGTACATCTATGTGATGGAATCCGGCAGCTTCAGCGAAACACGTCGAATGACGCTGCTTAAATAAGTTTTAAGTTCAACGTTCAAAGTTAAAAGTTCAAGGTTGGCATGAGCAAACCTTGAACTTACTTTGAACCTTGAACTTTGAACCTTGAACTTAAAAAAGTGAGCGCCTCAACGAGGCGCTCACTTTTTTGTACACAAAAAAATAATATATGAGCCATTCCCCCTTGCATCTTTCCAGGGGGAATGTCTATACTTCCACGCATTATTCTATTATGGGCGACGGCGGCGTCTTACCCCAAAGCTTTCCCAGGCCGCCAGTGCGTTGAGATTGTGTTTGTAGGAATACTCTATTAGTGTAACGTATTCTGCTCATCTCCCCCCTTTTGTTCTTTTAGTCTTTAAGGCATGAGTGCTCCCCGCCTCATGACTGTGGCTATCTATTTTCCACACCAACCAATCAACTAACTAATAAGCTACTTATGAAACACTTATCTACAGTGTTAGCCGTACTGCTTTGTGTGGGCTTTTTTGCTACAGACGTCTCTTTTGCGCAAGAGCGTCAGGTAGTGAGCGCGCGGCATAATACTTCTATTCCAATACGGGAAATGACGCCTCCGGCTTCGCCGACGAACGTCAGAGCACCGTATGCGATTGCTAACAAGTTCATGAAATTTGGAGGCCGCGCTGAGGCTGAGAATGCAGTGAATTTGTCAGTAGATCCCATCCGTCAGGACTTCGATGGGCTTCTTGCTCCTGAAGTACTGGTTAACTTCGACGGATCTACGGATGCAGATAACTCTGCAATTCTTGGTTTCGCCGTTGTTCCTCCTGATACAGATGGTGATGTAGGACCGAATCACTACGTACAGTGGATCAACTCCATCTCTGAAATCTTTGACAGAAACGGTAACACCCTCATGGGGCCTTTTGCTGGAAACTTGTACTTCCAGGGATTGGGTGGTGACTGTGAAGCTGATAATAACGGGGACCCTATTACGCTGTATGACGAAGAAGCTGACCGCTGGTTAGTAAGCCAGTTCGCTGTAGAGGCATCACCTTATTTCATGTGTGTTGCTATCTCTGAGACTTCTGATCCATTAGGCGCATACCATCAGTATGAGTTTGACTTCGGTACAGACTTCCCTGACTACCCTAAGTTGGGTATCTGGGGCGACTCATATACCATGACAACACGTGACTTCGCAAACGGTGTAGCCTTTGCTGGTATCAGTGCTGTTGCTATGGATCGTGATGCCATGTTGAATGGTGATCCTACCACAATGGTACGATTTGCTAATTCATTTACTTCTATTGGCGACGGGCCTCTACCAGCTGACTTTGATGGAGCTGGAGCCGTTGGACCTGCAGTATTTGGTGCTCATGGTAATGATGGCGATACAGAGTTCGAATTGTGGGAGCTGGATGTAGATTGGTCAAATCCCAATGCTGCTACATTCACTTCTATTCCTGGCGTAACGATCAGCACCTACGACAATGTCGTTCCCTCAGCTGATCAGCCTAACGGCCAGGTATTGGATGATCTCTCATTCTTCACCATGCATCGTTTGAACGTTCGTGACTTTGGAACGCACCGTTCAATGGTTGCAAACCACTCTGTGGAAACACAGGCCGGAACCATTGGCATTCGCTGGTACGAATTCCGTGAGTCTGGCAGTGGCTGGACGCTTCATCAGGAAGGTACCTATAGCCCTGACTCTGATGACCGTTGGATGGGTTCAATCTCAATCAACGCAAACGGTGACATTGCGCTAGGCTATTCTCGTTCTAGCACAACCATGTTCCCTTCAATCTACTTCACAGGTCAGACTGCTGATCAGAGTGGATCGGGCATCATGAACGTTGCTGAAACGCTGATTCATGCCGGTACCGGTGCTCAGGAAGGCGCAAGCCGCTGGGGTGACTACTCTAGAATGTCAGTTGACCCAGTGAACAACACTGATTTCTGGTATACAACGGAGTACTACGAAACAACATCAAGCTTCAACTTCAAGACACGTATTGCTTCTTTCACACTTGAAAGCAACCCAGGTACTCCATCTGCAAGCTTTACTTCTTCTTGTACACTGCTTGATTGTGACTTCACAGACACCAGTACAGATAGCGATGGTTCTATCACAGGCTGGAGCTGGGACTTCGGTGACGGTGCTACTTCTACATCACAGAACCCAAGCCATACCTATGCAGCCGCAGGTTCTTACACTGTTTCTCTAGAAGTAACAGACAACGACGGCAACACTGCATCTACTAGTGCTTCTGTTACTGTTGATGACGGAACAGGTCCTGCTACGATGCACGTCGAAGCGATCTCTGCGATCACGACTGTTCGCGGTGGTGGTGGTGGTACCGCTGAAGTAACTGTAACCATCCACGACGAAGATGGAACACCTGTATCTGGTGCTACTGTATTCGGTGAATACAGTGGGGACGTAAGTGGGACGCCTTCAGGTTCTACGGACTCCAACGGTGAAGTTGTGCTGGTATCAGACTTCTTCTCTTCCCGTCCATTTACCCTTGAGTTCTGTGTGAGCAACGTTACAGGTTCATTGACCTACAACCCTGCTGACAACTCAGATGCTGGCTTCGCTTGTGAAGGCGGTGGTGGCAACATTGCTCCTACAGCAGCTTTCACAGTATCAACAACATTGCTTGATGCTTCATTCACAGATGCAAGTTCAGACAGCGATGGATCTGTTGTTTCTTGGAGCTGGGACTTCGGTGACGGCGCGTCTTCTACAGACCAGAACCCAAGCCACACTTACGCGGCTAGCGGTACTTACACTGTAGAACTTACTGTTACTGACGACATGGGCGCTACTGGTTCAACCAGCCAGTCTGTAACCGTTAACGACGGAACAGGTGGTGGCACAATGCACATCGAGTCTATCACAACGGTTATCAACCGCGGTGGTGGATCAGGTACTGTAGACGCGACCTTCTTGATCGTTGACGACAGCGGAAGCCCAGTAGACGGCGCTACTGTTGACGGTACATTCTCTGGCGACCTTTCAGGTACAGACAGCGGTGTTACCGACTCTAACGGGGAAGCGGTACTTACTTCAGATTCATTTACCTCTCGTCCATTCGACCTGGGTATTTGTGCTGATAACGTAACGCATCCAACGCTGACCTACGATCCGGCTCAGAACTCTGATCCTGGTTTCGATTGCTCTACTGCTGCACCTTCTGCTGCAAACGGTATTGCAGATCGCAACGCGATCCAGAGCGATGTACCTGAAGAGTTTGAACTCGAGCAAAACTATCCAAACCCATTCAACCCAACTACGATTATCTCGTATGGTGTGCCTGAAGCGGGTGAAGTTAGTGTCAAAGTATACAACATGCTTGGCCAGGTTGTAGCTACTCTTGCTGATGGTTATCAAGCACAAGGCCGTTACACGGTTTCTTTCGATGCTTCTGGCCTCAGTGCAGGTATCTACCTCTACACGATTGAGTCTGCTAATACTAAGCTGACTCGCCGTATGACACTGCTCAAGTAAGCGATCAAAAGAATCTAGTTCTTTTGATCGGTTTCGGGTTACGTGTTTCGCGTTTCGGGTTGAATCACCTGGAGTGCTGAAGACTCCTGAAACTGGAAATTAAAAGCGAGCACCTGATTTCAGGTGCTCGTTTTTTTATTAGGGGAGCTTGGATACTCCTTTTTATGATTGACTCAGGGCTTCCACCTTGTCATCCTTCGACTGTGCTCAGGATGACAGGGAGTGAGTGGCAAAGTTAAAGGCCTATAAAGCCTCGGTAGTCAGCCGCATCGCGGTCAAGGTACTGGAAAACTCCTCATTCAACGGTGCATGAATGTGTACTGGTTCATCCGAAAAGGGGTGTATGAATTGCAACTCGTTGGCATGTAGCAGCATGCGACCACATCCAAATTGGGATTCGACGAAGCGGTTATGCCTCCAGTCGCCGTGGCGGGTGTCTCCGATGATAGGATGGCTGATGTGCTTCATGTGCCGGCGTAGTTGGTGCTTTCTGCCTGTTTTGGGCTTTAGGCTGACGAGGGAGTAGCGGCAGGTATTGTATCTTCCAACAGCGAAAGGGAGCTCCGTTTTGCTTAGCAAAGTGAACTGAGTGAGCGCAGATTGAGGCTCCTTCTGAATGGAGGCCTTCTTTTCCTTCTTCGTTTCTGGAATCCATGAAATGGGGTGGTCTATCTGCCCGGATTCTTCTGTGTAACCCCTGACAAGTGCAAGATATGTTTTCTGTATCGCTTGTTGTTCAAATAAGGCGCTGGCTGCTTTTGCTGCCTCTGAAGACAAACCAAATATGAGTACACCTGATGTGGGCTTGTCAAGGCGATGTATGGGAAATACCTTTTGCTCAATGTGATCGCGTACCTTTTGCAGAGCAAACTCCTTCGCGCGTGTATCTATTGAGCTTCGATGTACGAGCAATCCGGGTGGTTTGTTGATAGCCACATAGTGGTCATCCTGAAACAAGATGTGCAACATGTACCCGGATTCGATTAATACCTCTATAAAACAAGAACCTGAATTCCCGGTTTGGGAATTCAGGTTCTTACAGGGGGACTTAATGTAGGTTCAATTCCCTGCAATAAATTGCACGTAAGGGAATGAGAACTAGCTGTGTTTTTCTTTGTAGTCTGCTACTACAGCTTTGATTGTTTGCTGTAATACTGGAGAGTCTTCAAAGCGATGAGCTCGCTCTAGAAACTCGATAGCCCAGTCATTTTCCATTTGTCCTAGTGCAACCAGAGCCATGCGTTGCATACTCTCGTTATCGTGATTTCTGTAGATTTTCATCACGTCAAATACAGATTGCTCCATGTCAAGCTGGTTGCCGTAGCGAATAATCATGCCTAAGGCAGCTGATTTAACGCCATCGTATTCAGATTGGAGAGATAATGCGAGGTTTTCACTGAACGCTTCCCATTTGCCGGCTTCGACATAGGTAATTGCATTCTTGTTGAGCGCTTCAATTGCTTCAGTCTCGTCATTAACTAAATGAGATGCTTCTACATTTGTCATGCCTACAGCAAGCAGCATGACAACCGCAATTACGGTTGATTTTTTCATAGCTACACCCTCCCTCAAGGAAGCTATTATGATTGAAAATAAGGAATCGACTGTTGGTTCAGGACAGTCTGACTGTTGGTTCATGACAGTCTTGAGTGAGACTACGGAATCGCTTTTCGAGAAGTTGCGCTCTTTATTTTATTTGGGGTGAATCGCATCCTTTTTAACGTGTATTAACAGTCTTTCTGAGCTAGGACTTTCCTTATTAACTAAAATGGGGTATTCTTTTTTAGTTTAAGGTTCAATGTTCAATGTTCAAGGTTGATTAGATAATTCCCACCTTAAACGCGTGGCCTTGGGCAGAACTCATTTTTGTATGCTTCGATGAAAACTGTTTCTTTGCTTGTTTCCTTGCTGCTATTGTTTGGCTCGTGTAAAGGGTCCTATCAATCCTCGGATGCTCAACCTGAAAAAAGCGAGCCTATTGTAGAGGCTGAAGGAGAGTGGATCAATTTGTTTGATGGTGAATCACTAGATGGCTGGAGGGCGAGTGAGAACAAGGAAACGTTCAGTGTCAGAGACGGGATGATCGTTGTAGATGGCCCTCGGTCCCATTTGTTTTATGTGGGTGATGTGGAAGGCCACGATTTCAAAAATTTCGAATTCAAGGCAGACGTAATGACGAAGCCTGGAGCCAACTCGGGTATGTACTTCCATACCGAATACCAGGAAGAGGGGTGGCCAAGTAAGGGGTACGAGGTTCAGGTAAATAATTCATCTGGAGATTGGCGGAGGACATCAAGTTTATATGCGATTGATGATGTGAGAGAAGCTCCAGCTAAGGACGATGAATGGTTTACCCAGAAAATCATCGTGCGCGACAAACGCATCGTAATTTTGGTAAACGGCAACGTTCAGGTTGACTACACCGAGCCCGATGATGCAGATCGGCCAAACAACATGTCCGGCCGAAGAGTTGACCGAGGCACCTTCGCCCTCCAGGGCCACGACCCAGAGAGCGTGATCTTCTACAAAAATATCATGGTTAAGCCGTTGGAATAGCGACAGTCAAATAAAGCTTTATTTGACTGGTTTCGGGTTTCGCGTTCCGGGTTTCGGGTTGGTTACGAGTTGTTTAACACGAAACGAACCCGAAACGCGAAACCCGAAACACGGAACACACCAAAAGGCCCCAAAGGGCCTTTTGGTGTTATACGGTGCTCCCCCTTTCTGAAAGGGTGCCGGTTGCAAGGCCTGAGCCGTCGCCGCTGTGGGCGAGGTGGTCGGAGGATCTTCCAAAAAGCCGGCTAAAGAACGAACGGATGTCGTATTCCAGCATGGCCATGGCAGGTACTACCAGCATGATGATAAAGGTAGCGAAGAGGAGCCCAAAGGCGATACTTACACCCATTGGGATCAGGAATTGAGCCTGGACACTCTTTTCCAGGATAAGTGGAAATAGGCCGAGGAAGGTTGTTACGGACGTAAGTAAAATAGGCCTGAACCGTTGTTTTCCGGCTACCAGTATAGCTTCTGCCATGGGCAGGCCTTCATCGCGTTTCTGGTTGACGAAATCAATAAGAACCAGGGAGTCGTTAACTACTACGCCGCTGAGCCCTACAATCCCAAACACGCTCAAGATACCAAGGTCGATGCCAAGCAGGAGATGGCCCAGTAAGGCTCCAATGATTCCGAAAGGAATGGCGCCCATGATGACCAAAGGTTGCGTGTACGACTTAAAGGGAATTGCCAGCAAGGCATAGATAACAAAGATTGCTATCAGGAACCCGCGTCCTAGAGCACCAAGGGTATCGGCTTGTTCACGTTGTTCGCCTTCAAAACTAATCCTCAGTCCCTGATAGTCATTTAGCAATTGGGGGACGATGGTTTCGTTTAAAGAGCTCACCACTTCCTGTCCGGTAACTGTCTCTGCATCTACATCTGCCGTGATGGTAACCACTCGCTGGCGGTCTCGCCTTTGGATGGTCGAGGTCCCGTATCCTAGTGAGGCTTCAGCTACAACAGATAAAGGAATTTGTGCTCCGGTTACTGTTCGAATGCGCAGATCCTCAAGGTCAGCCAGGGCATTTCGTTCTTCTTTTGGGAGGCGGACCATCACTCGGACCTCGTCTCTTCCTCGTTGGATACGCAACGCTTCTGCTCCGTAGAAAGCAGCCCGAACCTGGCGAGCCAGGCCATCCACAGTCACCCCTAGGGATTGCGCCTGAGGCCGTAACGCAAGCTGAATTTCTCTTTTGCCTTGCTGTTGATCATCTTCAATAGAAAAGACCCCTTCATATTGAGTCAGCTCATCTTTTATACGCTCAACAGCTGTTTCTAGGACCTCCGGGTTGGGAGAAGCAAGCTCCAGTTGGACCGGGCTCCCCAGTGAAATCAACGCGGAAGAAAAAGAGAGCGTCTTGGCATTTGGAATAGAGCCGACTTTGTCTCGCCACAGATTTTCTATTGAAGCCGCAGAGGGTACCCGGACCTCTGCATCAAGCAGTTCAAAGTTGATCTCAGCAATATGAGATTGGATTAAGACGGTCCCGCTCTGTGCCCCGGGTCCTTGATTCAGTGACGGTTGTTGTCCGATGCTAACATTCACATGCTGTACAACAGGGGGGTGGCTTTCATTCAAGGTGCCCTGGATCTCTGCAACAGCTTCCTCGCCCTTCTGCTGAATGAAGCGGGCTACACGAAGGGTTTCTTCTGCCGAAGTGCCCTGGGGCAGTTCCAGCCGGGCGATTACATTTTCTCCTTCAATGTCCGGTAGGAAACTGAACTTGACATACCCGCCAGCTACGAGCCCGAATGAGATAAAGATCATCGACGTAGCAATAGCTATAACGACTCCATATCGGCGGATGCTGAACTTTATTGCATGGTGTAGCGGTCCATTTGTGAACCGGGTTAGTTGCCGGCTGACTGCTCCCTGCACTCGTTCAATCCCGGTCATTATTGAGGAAAGAATAGAGTTTCGTTTTTCCTTGTTTTTCCTCTTGTGAGAAAGGTGCATAGGTAGGATGAACAAGGACTCAATCAATGAGAGCGCAAGCACCGTGATTACAATGCGTGGTATGTCACCAATAATTTTTCCAATCTGACCAGGTGCTAACAACAGAGGAGAGAAAGCAGCCACGGTTGTTAAGACCGCAAAGATTACGGGACGTGCCAGCCGGACTGCGCCTTTTATTGCCGCTTCCAGAGGGTCTCCCCCCTTCGCTTGTTCGAAGAATATATTTTCCCCGATCACAATGGCATCATCAACAACAATCCCCAGTGCCAGGATAAAGGCAAAGAGAGACAACAAGTTGATTGATATCCCCATGTAGGACATCACAGTGAACGTCCCCATAAAGGAGATAAAAATTCCAATCGAAACCCAGAATGCCAACCTGATATCAAGGAACAGGGCAAGGGCAAGAATCACAAGCGCTAGCCCAATGAGTCCGTTCTTGATCAGCAGGTTCAGCCGGCTCATCAGAATCTTAGAATTATCCTGCCAGATTGAAAGCTGTATGCCTTCAGGAAGGGAGGGTTCGAGCCGGTCAACATATCCCTTAACCACGTCTACAATCTCCAGAACCTGCTCATCGGACGTTCGGAAGATCTCTACGAAGGCAGCCGGTTGTCCGTCGAATTCGGCAACCAGATCTGCATCCTGGAATGAATCCACGACGGTTGCGATGTCCCCCATAAGGACCTGTGTGCCATCCGGTTGCCCAAGAACAATGATGCTTTCAAAGTCATTCGCTGTGTAGTTCTGCCCCTTGGTGCGAATCAGGATTTCTTCCGTTTGGGTTTCAACGCTGCCTCCAGGCAGGTCCAGGCTACCCAGGCGTACTGCATTGCTTACATCCAGTAAGCTCAACCCATAGGAGCGGAGCGCTTCTTCAGAGACTTCTATAGAGATCTCGTAATCCCGCACACCGGATACCCGAATAAAAGACATTTCAGAGTAGGACGTGAGGTCATCTTTAATACGGTTCGCCAGTTCCTTCAAGACTTTCTCGTTGACGTCCCCGTGTACAGCGAGTGTGATCACCTGCGACCGGCTGGTGAGTTCTTGGACCTCGGGTTGTTCTGCTTCCGCTGGGAACGTAACAATCCTATCAACCTCGGCTTTGATCTTGTCCAGCGTTTCTGGTATATCAACACCCAGTTGAAGTTCGGCTGAGATCGTACCGATGTTTTCACTGGCTACCGATGTTATTCGGCGGATTCCCTCAACACTTTCGATTTGCTCCTCTACCCGGCGAACTATAGCTTCTTCGACTTCCTCGGGGGTCGCGCCCGGGTACTCTACAGATATCTGAATGGTATCCAGGCTGGTTTCTGGAAATACTTCTTGTGGGATGGTGTAATAGCTGATGAATCCAACAACGAGAATAAAGACCATCAGTAGATTGGCTGCAACCCCATTGCGAGCCATCCAGTCAATTGCGTTTTTCATAGTTCTATTATTCTGTTGTCAGTTATTCAACGATTCGAACTTCCATGCCATCCGTGAATACATCGAGCGTACTCGTGATCAGGCGTTCATCAGGGTTGATCCCGTTCTCGATATAGACCATGCCTTCAGATTCCTGAATAATGTCTACGTTGCGTACTTCGAGAATACCGTCATTAAAAACCCAGACCGTTTGATTCTCCTTTAGGGCTTCTCTGGGTATGACATAGTAGGTCTCATAAGAATTTCCTTGAATCTCGATTTCTGAAAACATGCCTACGAGAAGGGGTGGCCGGCCATTTTCTGAGGTCTTATAAGGTTGGTTTACCTTTACAACTACATTGAGTGTGCGGGTATTCGCATCAAGCGTTCCCTCCGTTCGATCAACAAAACCACTCCATTCATAGGTCTGGTCTCCAAATGTAGCACGGACCGTTGCTGGAATATCGATTTGGCGGTTAGTCTCTCGTTGCCATAAATCGCCGATCAGAGCTGCTTCGCTGGATTGGAGAGGTACAGGGATTTCAACCTGGTCGGTATTGTACACACTGGCTACCGCCTGTCCAGGAGCAACATACTGGCCGATGTCGACCAGCTTGGTTCGAACGCGCCCACTAAAGGGAGCTCTTACTTGTGTTCTATTCAGCCGCGTCCGGGCGTCCTCCAGGCGGGCCTCGGCACTCTTGAGTAAGGATTCTGCCAGGCGCAATTGAGGTTCTTTGAATACGAGAACCCCGAGGTCGGTGGAGTCTGGTGCGTCAGAAGAACCACGGCGTGCTTGCAGCCGATTCCATTCATCTCGCGCAACCGTGACTTCCTCTTGTGCCAGCAGGAGTTCGTACTTGCGTTGTGTCACTTCCGCTTCAGCGATGGATACAGCGTTGCGGTAATCGGATTGATCAAGGGTAAACAATGGCGTTCCTTGCTGGAAGAACCCACCACTTACAGCAGATGGGGAGATTCGAACAACACGGCCAGAAATTTCAGCAACCAGGTTGATCTCCCGCGTTGCACGAACGGTTCCGTTACCCATTATGGAGATGGATCCTGATCGTGCTTCCGGAGAGGTGGTGCTTACTAGAGGCACTACTTTTGGACGTTCAACTCTGGGTGGTTCAGGGCTGAGCGTGATTAGAGCTCCGAACCCGGCGACTCCAATGACCAGTATGCCTAGGATGGTGAGTATAGATATAATCGTTTTATTCATGATCTTTGGGGCGTCCGAATTAGAGTTCATAGTCAACCCAACCACCGCCCAGTGAACGATGCAGGGTTAATCGGGCATTTACAAGAGAGCGCTTGGCTGTTTCCAATGCGTTTTTGGTGCGTAGTTCATTGATGCGGGCATCGATGTACGCCAGGTAATCGCCTACTCCTCGTTCAAATCGATCCTCTTGCGTTAGGGAGGATGATTCTGCGTTGCGTGTGGCTTCTTCCAGGAAGCGGTAACGAACCGTTTCTTTTTCAATGCCGACAAGGGCCGCGTTGACTTCTTTAAAAGCAGTGAGAACTGTTTTCTCGTATGCAGCTTCCACTTGCTCATACTGAGCCCAGGCTACCTGAACATCTGCCTTTAATCGGCCGCCTTGAAAAAGAGGCTGCACGATAGAGCCAGCCAGGTTCGAAAAGCCTTGAGTGCCTATATCGAGTAGGTTTGCGAGGTCCGCACTTTGGGTTCCTCCTGATCCTGTGAGCGAGATGCTCGGGAACTGGGCAGCTCTGGCGGAACCAATTCTGTGGAGGGCTGCTTGCAATCGTTGCTCTGCGGCGTACACATCTGGGCGTTCTTGCAGCAACGAAGAAGGCAGGCCGACAGGAATGGGAGAGAGTTGAATTTCAGCTAGCTGGTCCTGGTTCAGAATGGTATGTATTGCCCCAGGGTAATAACCGAGCAAAATACCCAGCCGCCCTTTGGCTTCATTGAGCGAACTCTCGAGGAGGGGTAACGAAGCCTGCTCTGTTTCATACGATTGGCGAATGGTGTACAACTCGAAGCTGGTAATGAGACCTCTTTGATATCTGTCTTCACTGAGTTCGACGCGGTCGTTCAGCAAATCTACGATCTCTGCTGAGTGCACCAGTTGCTGTTCCAGGTCAGCGATCTCAAAATAGGTGGCAATCGTTTCGGAAATGACACCCAAAAGCGTCGTTTGGTAGTCGGCCCGTGTTGCTTTGAATTCTCGAAGGGCAGCCTGGGCCGCATTTCGATTCTTGCCCCAGAAGTCAAGCTCGTATGACAGGCCGAGGGAAGCGCTGTAGGTGACGGTTTCAAACCGATCCGGGAGTTGGAATCCGCCTCCGGGAGGGGCTCCACCCCCGTCGTCGTCTCCACCGATAGAACTAAATGCTCCTGTATTTGATGGGATGTTCTGTCGATTTCCATCAGCGGTGGCCTGCACAGCCGGGAACAGGGGGGAGCGTGCGATGCGGTATTGGTTCTGAATCTCACTCACCCTTGCCATGGCACTTTTAAGGTCAAGGTTTCTGGTGAGTGCTGAATCTACGAGGCCAGTCAAGACCGGGTCGTTAAATTCGCTCCACCATGAAATAGGAGAGTAGGTTGTATCCTGTGTGCCTGCGTCGTATGTGTCAGGCAGCTCCGATACCGTATCAGGCTCTTGGAGCTTGGGTGTCATCGAGCAACCTCCTATGAAAAGAAGGCAGATCAACCCAGAAGCTACGAGGCCACTGGAAAATCGCGATTTATATATAAAACGGTGCTTCATGTGTTCGTGAGGGATCAGTGTGTTCTATGCAAGCAGTTTAGGGTGGTACGTTTTTTATAAGGGGGTTATTGCGGCTGTAAGCCGTTATAAACCATGTCGAAAATGTGCTCCTTTCGAGATTCAATGAATGCATCCCAGTCTTTGCTCTTGGGTATTTTTATATGGATAGTGGGTGCCCAAATAAAAAAGAAGAGGCAGCAGGAAAGGATGGTTAGAAGGGTATGGTCTGGGTCTACAGGTCTAATTTCTCCGTTCTTGATGGCCTGTTCGAGCTTTCTTTTTAGAATCGATGGGGGAGCTTTTTCGTGTTGTTTTTCGACAATCATGTTGCCTAATGCTGTTCCCCCTGAGAGATTCTCATTGACCATCAGGCGGACGATATCAGGTTTTTCCTTGATTGAGTCAATAAACCCATTGATAAACAACTTCAATGTTTTGGCAAACGTGGGGCTTTCCTTGACAGCGGTGGCATGTTGGGCTGAAAATCGGGTAAAAACATGCCTGAAGACCGCCTCGTACAATTTGTCCTTTGACCTGAAATAGTAATGAAGCATGGCTTTATTGATGCCGGCTTCATTTGCGATCTCTTGCATCCTTGCTCCATCTTTTCCTTTCCGGGCAAACACGACGAGAGCAGCCATAATGATGCGCTCTTCGGTGTCTACTTTAGTCTCTTCGGGTTGCATTGATTTTTTGGTTTAACCAAATGGTTGAATCGTATGGTCGGTACGACTCGGTTTCGGTTAGGTTTCACTAAACTCGGTGAGATATGTAACAATTCTGTTAAAGGAGTGAAGGGCCAATAGAAGGAGGGGCAAGACAAAAAAAGCGCCATCCCGAGAGGGATGGCGCTCTTAGAATCCAGGATGGTGATTTATTATTCAGGTTGCCTGGCTCCCAACTCTCTGTCCAAGAGGAACAGGTTGGGGCCTGCGTCACCAATCAATTTTAAACTGTCTATGACGGACCGGGCAGAGTCTTCTTCTTCGACCTGCTCATCAATGAACCATTGCAAAAGGTTCTGCAGTGGATAGTCTCGTTTTTCAGTTGCCAGGTCATACAAATTGTTGATCCTGGAAGTTATGTATTGTTCGTGTTCCAATACCTGCTCGAAGGCTTCAAGAGGAGACGAGAAACTCACGGCGGGTCTTTCTAGCTCCTTTAATTCTACTTCACCATCCCTTTGAAGGAGAAACTCGTAAAATTTCATTGCATGAGCTGTTTCCTCTTGCCATTGCAAGCGTAGCCAATGGGCAAATCCATTTAGACTCATGTGTTCGAATTTGGCTGACATCGCCAAATAAATGTACGCAGATTGAAATTCGGCTTGAATCTGATCATTGATAGCATCTTGTACTGCGGTATCAATGGGGCGGTGTGTATTTGTTTTCATTTCCATAATTGGCTATGCAAGGGAGATATGGTTTTTATATATGGCAGAATAAGGAAAGTGCTGGATTATTTATAAGTTCCATTTTGACTGAGGAACAAAGGCTTAATGGGTCTTCTATATGAGTAACAGTCTGGACAATTATATATCGACAACCAGGCTTCAGTAATAGAAGGATATTGAATCACAATTCTTAAGAATATATACGCATGGCATTACCTCAAATACTTTGGGCGGACGACGAAATTGACCTGCTTAGGCCCCATATATTATTTCTGGAGACAAAAGGATATGAAGTGACGAGTGTAACGAATGGTGCAGATGCGGTAGAGCAGGTGCGTGAGGGCAATTACGATGTGGTGCTGTTGGATGAACAAATGCCTGGCATGGGAGGGCTAGAAGCATTGTCTGAGATCAAAGACATCTCTCCCGAATTGCCGGTTGTATTGGTTACCAAGAGTGAAGAAGAGAACTTGATGGAGGAGGCCTTGGGAGGGCAGATAAATGATTATCTCACAAAACCTGTCAACCCTAGCCAGATATTGCTGACTTGCAAGCGTATTCTTGAGCGAAACCGGTTGCAAAGCGAAAAAGCGTCTCAGAACTATCTTCACTCCTTTCGTGAGATCAGCATGGCGCTCATGAATCCCCTTTCGCATGAAGAGTGGGTCGATCTGTATTTGAAGCTTGTGCATTACGACTTATCGCTTGATGGAGATGAGGGGGTACGCCAGGTGCTAGAGGATCAATACCGGGAAGCGAATCGGGAATTTGGGCGATTCATAGAAGATAGTTATAAAGGATGGATCGAAAGAACACAGGAGCCTCCTGGAGAGGATCGGCCGATGTTGTCTCATGAAGTGATTGCATCTCATGTGATTCCTGAGATTGGTGACTCCCCTGTGCTTTTCTTCGTAATCGATTGCATGCGGTATGATCAATGGGTCGAGTTTGAGAGACTCATGTATCCTCTCTTCTCGATAGAAAAGAACTATCACTATTCTATTCTGCCAACGGCAACACCGTATTCCCGGAATGCCATTTTTAGTGGATTGCTTCCCCGCGATCTTGAGCGAGAGTACCCAACGTTATGGTCCGAAGGAGAAGAAGATGAGCATAGCCGGAATAGAAACGAGGAGGCTTTTCTTAAAGACCTTCTTAGTCGTAATAGAGTGAATGCGCGCATGCGCTACGAAAAAATAGTGACCACTCAGCGAGGGCGGGACTTCGCTCAGAATGTGAGCGACTTTACTCAGGCAGAGCTTAATGCTATTGTGGTGAACTTTGTTGACATTCTAGCGCATAGCCGATCCGATTCAGCCGTCTTAAAAGAAATTGCTCCGGACGAGCGGGCTTACAGAGCCCTGACGCGTACCTGGTTTGAACATTCATGGTTGTATCAGGCCTTCCAAACGCTGGCAGAGAAGAACTGCACCATCATTATTACGAGCGATCACGGAGCAGTCAGAAGCTTGCATCCAACAAAAGTCATTGGAGATCGTGAGACCTCTACAGCACTCAGATACAAATACGGGCGCAACCTGCGGTGTGATGATAAGCATGCTATTTTTGTAAAGTCCCCGCTAGAGTACGGGCTGCCGAGTAGAGGAATCAATACGAATTATATTATTGCAAAGGAAGATTATTATTTTGTCTATCCGACCAATTACAATCACTATGTAAATATGTACCGGGACACGATGCAGCATGGCGGTGTGACCATGGAAGAAGTGATCTTGCCAATTATTAAGTTGGTCCCTAGGGATGCGTAAGGAATTATGAGTGAAACCTTGATGGCCAAGGAGCCTTATGTCTCTTCGTCCACCCAGGAGACCCGGCAGTTAGGCTCACGCTTTGCAGAGAAGTTGAAAGAGAGGAAAATTGTCGCGTTGTATGGGACATTGGGAGCTGGGAAAACGCAGTTTGTTAAGGGCATATGTGAAGGCCTGGGAATTGATGAGTCGGTTGTAAATAGCCCTACCTTCACGCTTGTCAATGAATACAATTCAGATGGACAGGTCGTCTATCATTTCGATGCCTACCGCTTGAAGTCCATTTATGAGTTTTACGAGTTGGGGTATCACGATTATTTCTTTGGAGACGGGGTTTGTTTGATAGAGTGGCCTGACCGGGTTGAGGAATTACTTCCCGAAGATATTTGGCGGATCCAATTTACCCACCTTGGCGAAGACAAGAGGGAGCTGTTATTAATGGATGAGTAGCTTCCTGGGGTTAGAGTAATGACAGAAGCAGAACAGTATCTCTTTTCCCTGCCCCGTTTTTCTGAGAAGGGCGAGGCCGCACTCAAGTATGGCCTGAATCGATTTAGGACCGTTCTTGCAGAGCTGGGCGATCCCCATCATGCGGCGCCCATTATTCATCTAGCCGGTACCAATGGAAAGGGGTCTACAGCTTCTTATATCGCATCGGTAGCGGCCTGCCTGGGTGTGCGTGTTGGGCTTCATACTTCTCCTCATTTGTTTGATGTATCCGAGCGGATGCGTGTTAATGGGAAGCCGGCTTCGTCCGAGTGGTTGGCTAGCCGTATAACGCACTGTAAACCTGTCTTTGATGCGCATGCAGTCAGTTTCTTTGAAGCTACAGTCGCTTTAAGTTTCTTGTTTTTTGCAGAGGAAGACGTGGATCTGTGCGTAATCGAAACCGGCCTGGGCGGGCGGCTGGACGCGACAAATGTTGTGGATCCTGCCATTACTGTGATTACCTCAATTGGGTATGATCACGTAGGTATTTTAGGGAATACGCTCGAGGCGATAGCGCGAGAGAAAAGCGGGATTATTAAGGAAGGAGTCCCTGTTATTTCGGCGGTGTCTGACGAGCATGCTCGGCGTGTGGTCCAGCAAACAGCCCATGAAAAAAAAGCCCCGTTTCATGACGTCTACAAGGAAGTGACATGGCGGGATGAAACCCAGGATCCGGTTACTACAAGTGGTGTGTTCAGGACCCCAGTAATGGAATACGGCTCGATGAGGTTAGGCTTGCCAGGGCGTCATCAATTCGTCAATGTTGCCTCTGCTTTAAGAGTGATTGAGACTTTTTTTCCGAGGGAGAGGCTGAACGTGAAGTCTATACATACAGGTATTCGTTCTGTTTGTGAGATAGCTGGACTTCGCGGGCGCCTCGATATAATACAAAAGGAACCGCTTATTGTCTTGGACGTTAGCCACAATTACGACAGTTTGAGTGTTTCGCTACAGTATGTAAAAGAAGCAATAGCACTCCGATCGGGGCATCTCTTTGTGGCGTTTGGCACGATGCGTGATAAGGATATTCGTCAGATGGCCTCTCTACTGGCAGAACAAAAGGCACAGTTATTTGTAGTGCCGATTTATACAGATAGAGCGTTACCTCCTGGTGACACTATACAATATATGGCGAGTGCCGGAGTACCTGCTCAAACGGTGACTGACGCACAACATGCTCTACAGCTTTTTTCCGAATTAGCACGTCCAGAGGATGGTTTGTTGATTACCGGCTCGCATCTTGTAGTATCTCAACTTCCAGAACACTTGTTAAAATAAGTACGGTTGTTTAGTAGCGCTTTTGGTACCAGATTGTACTCGCTCAAAAACAGCTGTATCATTAACTGAACGAAGAATTGTAGGCGATTGGATATATTCAGTAGTTATGGGTGAAGCAGGTGGGCCTCTTGTTAGGGGATGTGAGGATTTCTGCTCTTAAGGCAGTATCTACGACATAAAATGACCTGGGATTTAGCCCATCATGTGGAGAATTTGCTTATAAAAATTGTATTGAGCTGTAAAAATTCTTAGAAGTAGAACATGATTCGTTGAATTTAGAGGAATAAGCCCTATCTTAAGGAGAACAGCATTTCGAAAGAAAGCTAATAGGGCCATGTGTTCCCTCCTGAATTTTGCTAAGAACACAAAGGGCTTTGCATTCAACGAAATTCCTGCCTACCTCCCTTATAGAATATTTCCGTTTGGCCTAATTTTCAGCACGTACATGGAACATTCTGTGAGCTGGATTGCATAGAGCAAATTGTGCAGTTGAGAGTGTATACAAAAGGATTTGCTGTCACACGAATGTTTAATCAAGCCAAACAGACTAGAAATTACCCACACAATAGTTATCAACTATAGTAGCGTGCGTATAGCTTCTTGTTACGCGTTATGAATATCTCAGAACTAAAAAGTAAAAAATTAGCCGATCTTAGAGACATCGCTCGAAGTCTTGGACTCACAGGTTACTCAGGTTTGCGTAAGCAGGATTTGATCTATTTGATCCTAGAGACGGAAGCAGAGGTGGAATCTACACGAAGGGAAGCTCCTGTTGCTGCAGCAGCATCTTCCGCGCAGGCAGAAAAGGCCCCAAGGCCTGCACCCGAGCCTGCTAAAAAAGAAAAGAAACGAGGTGGAAATCCGAAGGAAAACGGAGGGGCCTCGTCAGGGCAATTCTCAAAGGCAACTCGCGAATACAATGATCACCCGGAGAATGGTGAAGAAATGAACGAATATAGTCACTCAGATGGGGCGAGAGCAGAATCGCCGCCTTCTTCCAGAAAGGAAACTTCAAGATCTAGACCGAACCGGCGTGGTTCACGAAGTACATCACGCGGTAATACAGATGTTCGAGACAAATCTCCTGGCGACCGCTCAGGTAGAAACTCGAATGATCGTATGGGGATCAAAAAGAATAGCGATCGTAAACAGTCCAAAAAATCCGAAATGCGTTACGAACAACGTAAAGGCAACGGCCGAAATTCCAGTCGCGATAATCGAGACAGCCGTGATAGCCGAGACAACAGAGATAGTCGCTCATCCCGCCATGACCGCGACAACAGACGCAGTGATTCTCGCATGCGAGATAACAGGCGCGATAATAAGAGAGACGGAGGAAACTCCCACTCTCGTAAACGTAAGCATCCGGGCCAAAAAGAAGAGCATCGCCGCCGAGTGTATGAAGGCCGTCCAGAGTATATGGCGGCTTACGACCCGAATCGAACGGAACTTGAGGGAATGATCAATAAGGTGGGTGTGCTGGAAGTTCTACCTGATGGGTATGGCTTCCTCCGCTCCAGCGAGTATAATTATCTTCCCAGCCCTGACGACATTTATGTCTCTCCCTCTCAGATCAAGCGATTTAGCTTGCGCTTGGGTGACACAGTAGATGGTGAGGTTCGTCCTCCGAAAGAAGGAGAACGCTTCTTTGCTTTGATCCAGGTGAACAGCATTAATGGCCGGACACCTGCCGAGCTTGAAGAGCGTTCCAGCTTCGACTATCTGACCCCACTCTATCCAGAAGATCAATTGATCCTGGAATACCATCCAACCGATTACAGCATGCGGATCATGGATCTGTTTGCTCCTATCGGGAAAGGGCAGCGTGGTCTCATCGTTGCGCAGCCTAAAACTGGTAAAACGATATTGCTTCAGAAGATTGCAAATGCAATCACCGCAAACCACCCCGAAGTATACCTGATCATTCTGCTGGTCGATGAGCGGCCGGAAGAGGTGACAGATACTGAGCGAAATGTGCAGGCTGAAGTAATCTCTTCTACATTCGATCAAGAGCCTGAGCGCCATGTTGAAGTGGCCGACATTGTTCTTGAAAAAGCAAAAAGGCTTGTTGAAGCAGGGCAGGATGTTGTTATTCTGCTCGACTCCATCACCCGCCTGGCTCGAGCGCATAACTCTGTAACTCCAAACACAGGTAAGACACTCTCTGGTGGTATGGAGGCAGGTGCACTTAGAGGGCCCAAGCGGTTCTTCGGTGCAGCTCGTAATGTAGAAGAAGGTGGTTCACTGACTATCATCGGTACAGCCTTGATTGATACAGGCAGCCGTATGGATGAAGTTATCTTTGAAGAGTTCAAAGGTACGGGTAATATGGAACTGGTTCTTTCCCGCGAAATGGCGGACCGGCGAATTTTTCCCGCAATGGATACCGTTAAGTCTGGCACGCGACGTGAAGAATTGTTACTTTCCGATGCGCGTTTAAGTCGTGTATGGATCTTACGTAAGCTGTTAGCTGATATGGATTCTGTTCAAGCGATGACATTTTTGCTTGATAGAATGCGAGGAACGCGTGATAACGACGAATTCCTCGTAGTCATGAATTCGTAGCATTCGCTCTGCGTAAACAGGCTACCCCCAAACTGGCCTTGTTAAAAAGACTGACATTGCCAAAACCCCAAGTTGGATATCCGTGGAGATACAGGCCTTATTCTTTGATATGGACGGTGTGCTCGTGAATGTTTCACGATCTTACCGGCGTGCTATTGAGCAAACTGTATCGCATTTTACAGGGCGCGATATAGAAACTGGAACGATTCAGAGATACAAAAATCTCGGTGGCTTCAATGATGATTGGAAGCTGACACATGCCATTGTCTCTGATGCGGGTATCAGCGTATCCTTTGGGCGAATCATCGAAGAGTTTCAGAAACATTATCGTGGCGAAAACTGGGATGGCTTTATCGCCGAAGAAGAACCCATGATTAAAACGCGCACCCTTGACGAGCTAGGTTCAGGCCAACGCGTGTTAGGGGTAGTGACCGGCCGGCCGGGCGCTGAAGCAAATTGGACAATTGATCGATTCGGTTGGAAAAAGTATTTCCCACTTGTGATTCCCAAGGAAAAGCAAGAAGGCCGTGAAAAACCAGATCCCTATCCCTTACTCAGGGCACTGGCTATTCTAGATGCCGCTGGTCGTAAAATTGAGCCCGAATCCTCTGTGTATGTAGGTGATTCAGTAGATGATATGAAGGCAGCACGCGCTGCTGGAATGTGGGCGATAGGCGTAGTGCCTCCTTACCTGGATGCCGAGAGCCATACCGAAGTGTTAGAGGGCGCCGGCGCACATCACGTCATTCTAGATCCTAACATGTTGCTTGAGGTGATGGACAATTTCGTGGAGTTGGTTGTCCCTGAGCCTGTGAGTGATGAAGAGGATGAGACTACGGCAACTGAATAAGTAATCAGCTCCTTCTTTTAAAACCTGCGTTTGGTAGGGCTACTCTTCGCTTCCGTCTGGTTCTGGTATAAACTGCCAAACCACAAAAGCCATTATTAGGATCGAGGCGGCGCCTAATAGGGTGTTGCTGAAATAACCATAATCGCCAAATCTCTCATAAGCGAATCCAGCAAGGGCACTACCCAGTGCCATCCCCACTTGACCTATAGCAATAGATAAGCTCATCAGGATACCTCTTCTGTCCGCACTCACAAGCGCAGTTATCAGTGCTTGAAAAGGACTTATTCTCATGGCAATCATGACCATTGCAAGTCCAAAGAATGCGTAGGCAGTCCATCTGTCGTTTACGACGAAGGTCGTGGTGATCATGATTATGCCCAGGCCAATACAAGAACTGATGATCAGTGGCTTTCGGCCAACTTTGTCAGAAACACGACCGGCAATTGGACCTGTCAAAACATTCATGACCCCGCCTACCAGAAAAAGAAACACGATATCATTGTTAGACAATAATATGTCAGTCTCCAGCCATGTAGGCAGGATGACCAGGTAGAGCCCAATACCTGAAAACATGAGCGTGTAGGCCGCTGCCGCTGCTACAATTTTAGTTTCCTTGAGCAGCTTTGCATAATTGCTGATAGACCGCCTGAACGTGAGAGGATCTTTGCTGCGTGATACATTAGGTTGAGGGACAAATTGGATGACCAATACAAGCGCTACGGCCATTGCAATTCCATAAACAATGAAAGGCCATCTGAAGCTGAATAAACCGGCAAGGAACTTCCCTATGGGGATACCGACAATTTGGCCTGCAGCGACGCCACTCATGACCCATCCATTGGCCCACCCTCTTTTATCATAAGGGAAATAATCTCCAACATATGCAACAGCGGCTCCGCTAAGCATACCGCCCGCCGACCCTGCAAAAATACGAACAGCAAGTAAGCTGAAGAAGCTATTGGCGATGGCGTGTAGGAAGAGGGCAAATGACATGGTAGAGCAACCCAATATGAGGATGCGCCGGCGCCCAATTTTGTCTGAAATAGGCCCAGTCATCAAAGCAAATAAACCCAGGAAGATTGCATAGGCCGACACCAATAGGCTAAGGCGGCTTTCAGGGACGTTTATTTCAGCGCTGATGTTTGGGAGAATGGGAGAGATGATGATAACCTGGCTGCTAGCTGCAAACACCATCAACCAAAGGGCAAAAATGATTAAGTGAGGATTCGATGTGTCTTGTCTCAATAGCTTGCTGCCCTGCTTCTGGCCTTATCAATAAAGCAACGTAGCACACGTCAGGTATGTCGAAGTTCCTGCTTTACATAGTCACTCTCGCTTGAGACTCGTGCGGTTGTCTATAGCAAGTCCTCTTGATTAAGGATCTATGAAATGAGGGACGTAGATGCACTAATTAATAATAGCGTAACAATCGGGTAATATGCCATTAATCTGCCCTCTCTACAATTCGGTGGTTTTTGATTGAACTATTCTCCTGATATAAACGACCCGCCTCAAAATTAACAAAATATAATGGCAAACCTCTCATGGTTATCACGAATGCTGATTGTTGCATTCATGGTACTTGGTGTTCATGCTTCCGCTTTTGCTCAAACAGGATCTATAAGCGGGGTCATTTTCGACCAAGAAAATGGTGAAACGCTCATTGGTGCAAATGTCCTTATTGAAGGGACGATGTCCGGTTCAACAACGGATATTGATGGCCGTTTTCAAATCCCTGGGCTTGATCCTGGGTCATATACGTTAGTTATATCCTATATCGGATATAACACGATAACTGTTCAAAATGTAGAAGTAGCAGACGATGAGGTGACTTCGCTGGAGCTGACAATGTCTCCCGAAGCGATCGGATTAGATGAAGTGGTGATTGAAGCAAGGGCTGTTCAGAACACAGAAGCATCACTACTCAGGGATAGGCAAAAAGCTATCTCTGTGAGCGATGCTATAAGCGCAGAGGCTATTTCTCGCTCTGGCAGTGGAGACGCTGCAAGCGCCATGACTAAGGTCACGGGTGCTTCTGTAGTTGGGGGAAAGTACGTATTCATTCGAGGGTTGGGTGATCGTTACTCATCAACCCAGCTTAACGGCGCCGAACTGCCCAGTGCCGACCCTAACCGAAAGTCCTTTCAACTGGACCTTTTCCCTTCAAGCCTACTCGATAATATTGTTACCACGAAGACGTTTACTCCGGATAAACCAGGAAACTTTGCTGGTGGACTTGTAAACGTGGGTACAAAAGATTTTCCTGAGTCATTCACGTTTCAGGTTACTACATCGTCTTCCTATAATACGCGCTCAAGTCTTGCTGATAATTTTCTAACCCATTCTAGAAGTGATAGTGACTGGCTGGGCTTTGATGATGGCCATCGTGATATCCCCGATTTGTTGGCGGATCCCGATGTTGAGATCCCGATCGAAATTGAAGCGCGATTTGATGCTGAGAAAGCAGCTCAATTAGATTTGCTCTCGCGTTCGTTCAGGCCAGAAATGCAACCTCGAGTAGGTACTGCGCCCATTAACTCTGGTTTGTCAATTGCTATTGGAAACCAGATATCATTGGGTAAACGCCCTTTCGGGTATACAGCTAGCTTTACTTACAACACAAGTGCTGGATTCTACGATGATGGATCCGCAGGCCGTTGGGAATTGGTTGGTGGAAATGTAGAGCAGATTAATGCATTGACCGCTCTTAGGAATCTCGGTGATATCCGTGCTAGCCAGGAGCGAAATTGGGGCGGGCTATTAACGCTTGCGTACAAGCTCCATGCGAATCATGAAGTGGTTGCCACCTACTTGAGAACACAAAGTGGAGAATCTACATCTCGATTCCTAGATGGATTCTGGGAAGATCTTTCGGGTAATTCTACATTCCAAACTCGTGTTCTTAGCTACCAGGAGCGTAGTTTGAATTCATTGCAATTCAAGGGCGAACATTACATCAGTGGAGTAACTGCAGAATGGAAAGCGTCTGTAGCTCGCAATGAGCAAGATGAGCCTGATCTTCGCTATTTCTCTAACCACTTCACGATCAATAACGTGACGCAGGATACAGTCTATCAAAAACCTGCATCGCTCTACCCTGCTCCAACTCGTTTCTACCGGTTCTTGCAAGAGGATAATCAAAACTACAGTCTTGATCTCTCGGTGCCGTTTAAGTTTTCAGGACTAAGCAGCAAGGTGAAGTTTGGAGGGGCGTGGTTAAAAGTGGACCGTGATTTCAGAGAACGCCGATTTGAATATCGCGAAGGATCGGGCTTTTCTTATACATCCTTTGGCGGCGATAACAATGCCTTTTTTGCGCAGGCAGGAATTGTGGATACCACCAGTACGGGACGGTTCCGTTTTGGAAATACGATTGTTGATGCCTCCTCTCCACGCAGTAACTATGTCGGTGATCGAACAGTATCTGCTGCCTACGCGATGGTAGATTTACTCGTGAGCCAAAAAGTGCGGCTGATTGGTGGAGCGCGATTCGAAGCAACCAGGATGAATACCGTAAGCGAAGATGAATCACTGACACCTGGCCGGCTAGATAATGATGATATTCTACCGTCTATCAATGTCGTGTACACCTTGCAGGATAACATGAACCTTCGTGCAGCTTATACACAAACACTTGCACGTCCTACGTTCCGTGAGTTAGCTCCGTATTCGACCTTCGATTTTGTTGGAGACTTTGTGTTCTCCGGTAATGCTAATCTCAAAAGAACATTGGTAACAAACTATGATCTGCGCTGGGAGTGGTTCTTACGGCCTGGTGAGATTTTCGCAGTCAGTGGTTTCTACAAGAACTTTGAGAACCCTATTGAGCGGGTTATTCTAACTAGCGTTGGGAATAATACTCTGGGTATTCAAAATGTAGATGAGGCTAGGGTTTTGGGTCTTGAGGTAGAAGCAAGAAAGCGGCTTGATTCGGTGAGCCGGCTGTTGAATAATTTCCAGGTTGGGGCCAACTTTTCGATCGTAGAATCTCAGGTAGACATACCCGAGGAAGAACTTGCGATCATTCGTGCTGCTGATCCGAATCCAAGTACAACCCGCAATCTTGCCGGACAATCACCCTTCCTGGTTAATGTAGACCTATCCTACGAGAACTATGAGAAAGGGACTGCGGCCAGCCTGTTCTATAACGTGTTTGGTGATCGCCTGCAAGTCGTTTCTGAAGGGGCTGCTCCTGACGTGTTTGAGCGCGCAAGAGGTACACTGGATTTCATCATTTCCCAGCGCATTTGGAGAGGTATCAGCGCCAAGTTCTCGGCGAAGAACCTTACGGATAGTGCTACCAAATGGAGCCAAGATTTCAAGAGCACCGAGTATCTGTACCAGCGATACGAAAACGGACGCACGTTTTCGCTCAGCTTTACATACAAAGTTGATTAGGCTGTTAACAGACAGATAACATGGGCTTTAAGATCGCTTAATTCGAAGGATATCTATTCTTAGTAGCTTTTGCTAAATCCTCACCAATACATCTAAAACACCTTTTAACTAATCCTTAAGAAATTACATAAATGCAAAAGCTACTACTAGCATTAGCGCTTATTTTGCTTTGCCCTGCGTTAGTTACAGCACAGACTGTGATAACCGATGCAGACATTCCAGCAGGAGCAACTGTTACCTGGACAGCAGACAATGAGTATCTACTCGACGGGATGGTATTCGTTGATTCAGCCGCAACGTTGACTATCGAACCTGGTACTGTAATCAAGGCAGAAAGTGAGCAGGGCAATGATGCAACGGGCCTTGTTGTGACTCGTTATGGTCAGATCTTCGCTGAAGGGACTGCTGAAGATCCAATCATCTTTACCTCTAAGTTTGACCCACTCGATGGCAGCGTATCTTTCGAGGATCGCGGCCTTTGGGGGGGCGTTGTCATCCTTGGCCAGGCATCTACCAACAACCAGACTGAAGACGGCCTGAAAGAAGTTGAAGGCGTAAACGAAATCGTTGGAGAAGATGATAATCGTGCTCAGTACGGCGGAGATAACGACACGCACAGCTCAGGTGTATTCCGCTACGTTTCTATCCGTCACTCAGGCATCAATGTAGGTGACCAGGCTGGAAACGAGATCCAGGGTCTTACACTTGGCGGTGTAGGGTCAGAAACGGTTATCGAATTCGTAGAATCCTACGCTTCAGCAGACGACGGCTTCGAATTTTTCGGTGGCACCGTTAACACGAAGTACCTCGTGTCTGCTTTCAACGAAGACGATAGTTTTGACTGGGATGAAGGTTTTCGTGGAAAGGGACAGTTCTGGTTTGCTATTCAGTCCGATGACGTAGGTGGCCGAACCGCAGAGCAAGACGGAGCAACAGGCAACGAATTCTTTGAACCCTTTGCAACCCCTTACCTGGCTAACGTAACCTATATTGGTCCTAATGCAGGAACGGCAGCTGGTGACGGCGCGGAGATGTTGATCTTCCGCGACAACAGCGGTGGCATATACCGCAACTCGATCTTTACGGAGTATAACTCGGCGTCGGGCGCAAATGGTATCCTTGTAGAAGTAGTCGATGGAAACGCTGACAAGCCAGCCGACTCGGAAGACCGTCTCACAGAAGGAGACCTTGTTCTGTCAAACAACCTATGGTGGGGCTTTGGAGATAATTCAATTGCGGCCATTGCCCCTCAGGACTTTGTACAGACTCACCTGCTTGACAATGGTAACTGGATTGCAGATCCAATGCTTCTTGGCATCAGCCGTGAGGAAGATACAAACGGGTTGGACCCTCGTCCTGCAGAAATGAGTAGCGCTTGGGATACAACTGCACTTGCCACGATTGAAGACGAGTTTTTTACTCAGGTTGATTATGCTGGTGCATTTGGACGCAATAACTGGTTGCTAGGATGGACTGCTCTTGAAGAGCACAATGTACTTGCTCCTGATTTAACAGGAACAGACATCGAGGTACTTAGCGAAGAAGTGCCATCCAATTTTGCACTCGAGCAAAACTACCCGAATCCATTCAACCCAACAACTACAATCGAATTCCAGCTCAATACAGCTCAGGATGTACAACTTGTAGTATATGATGTATTGGGCCAAGAAGTAGCTCGCCTCACAGAAGGTGTACAGCCTGCTGGTACATACAGCGTAGAATTTGATGCTTCTGGACTTTCTTCTGGAATGTATTTCTATCAGCTGAAAGGCGAGAATATCTCAGTAACTAAAACGATGTTGCTGCTCAAGTAAGCCTGGCTTGAACAAGAATTGTATGAAATGCCGGTGTCGTGTAACCACGATACCGGCGTTTTTATAAGTGGCTAAAATTACGACCAGCTATTCACTACACAACTTAATTAAGAAGTATCGTATACAGCCTGCATGCTTAGGTAATTCTTAAGATACTTCTAAACCTTCTATACTTTGCACATGGAGACGCAAGAAGCTCGATATAGAACCATATGGATCTCTGATTTCCATTTGGGGACACGTAATACTAAAGCAGCGTTTTTGCTCGATTTCTTGAAGAATAATGATAGCGACTACCTGTATTTGGTGGGCGATATCTTTGATGGTTGGGCATTGGGTAAATCCTGGTATTGGCCCCAATTGCACAATGACGTTGTCCAGAAACTTCTGCGTAAAGTGAGAAAAGGCACCAAGGTTACATATATCCCGGGAAACCATGATGAGTTTGCCCGTGGATTTGTAGACATGAACTTTGGTGGGATAGTTACCAAGATGCAGTGCATACATACCACCGTAGATGGAAGGCAACTACTTGTAGTGCACGGCGATCAGTTTGACGGAGTAATCCAGTACGCCAAATGGATTTCTGTTCTGGGGGCAGCTGCCTATGAGGTGTCGCTCGTGATAAACCGGTGGTATAATTACTTTAGAAAACGGATGGGGCTGTCCTATTGGTCTCTTTCAGCATATCTGAAAAATAAGGCAAAAAGGGCCGTTCAGCATATGGCGAACTTCGAAAAGGCCGTTGTGAATGAAGCCGAGAAATATGAGGTGGAAGGAATTGTGTGTGGTCATATTCACCACGCAGAGATCCAGGAATTGAGCGGAGTTCTGTATCTCAATACTGGAGATTGGGTGGAGAGTTGTACCGCTCTAGTTGAACACGTAGACGGGACACTTGAGGTGATCAGGTGGTCAAATCCAGAAAACCGTCCTGAACGCCTTCATGTGGTTCATCCGCAACGAGCAACGAGAAATCAAGAATTCTCACCGCGCATGATTCGTACCCCTGCACCTGGTGTAGCATATTAATGGCCGGCAACGTTTCTTGTGGGACCGCGTTCGATAGATGTCGAAGTTTTCCTAATGAATAGAGACCAATATCATATATGCTACCGCTAAATTGTGTCTTCATTATTCAAGGTGAAGGGAGAGGCCACCTAACTCAAGCCCTTGCACTAAAGTCCATGCTTACTGATGCAGGCCATACCGTTTCGAAGGTATTTATAGGCCTGAATGAGCGAAGACAAGTTCCTGGTTTTTTTCTAGAGAAGATTGGTGCTTCAGTCACGTACTTTGAGAGCCCAAATTTTGCTGTAGATCAAAACGTTCAGGGGATAAAAATCTGGCCGACCATTGTTCAGAATCTGAAAAAAAGGCGAGACTTCAAAAAAAGCCTTAACACTCTTAAAGAGGGCATAAAGGAAACCCAGCCAGATGTGGTTATTAACTTTTATGAGCCTCTTACTGGCGTTTTTAATTTCTTACACAAGCACGGGGTGCCTACCGTATGTATTGGCCACCAATACATGTTTCATCATCCGGTTTACCCGTTTCCACCTGGTAAATGGCCTCAGAAAATGGGAGCCAAATTTTTTACCAGGTTAACGTCCTTTGGTGCGATCCGGCGTTTGGCGTTGTCGTTTTATGAAGCAAAAGATAAATCGACCATTTCCGTTATGCCTCCGTTGCTCCGCAAAGAGCTGTTTGAACAACCCATGGATAAAGAGGAAGACTTCTTTCTCATTTACTTGTTGAACAAGGGATATGCAAAGGATGTCATAAAATGGCATGAAAAGCACCCTGAGGTTCGGCTCCACTGTTTTTGGGACAATCGGGAGGTGGACGAAGAGCATCACCATGATGAGACGCTAACCTTTCATCAGTTGAGTGATTGGAAATTCCTGGATAAAATGGCGCATTGCAAGGGGCTGATTTGTACTGCCGGCTTTGAGTCTATCTGTGAAGCCATGTATCTAGGCAAATCGATCCTGGCTGTACCTGTGAAAGGGCATGTCGAGCAATACTGGAATGCGCTGGACTTGATGCAGTACGGCGGTGGGATCTATGATGCTGATTTTAATATCGAGCGGCTTTTTAATGCCGACCCTATTGATCCGTCAGTAACCACCCGGTTTAAAGAATGGGTTGATAAAGCTCCCGAGATGTACATCAAGGAAATAGAAAAAGCAGCTTCAAGCAAGTCTGTTGGCAGAGCCCAGGTTGTTGCCTAATTGAGATACTAAATTGGGTATATACAAACAGCCCGGTGTCTGTCGGGCACCGGGCTGTTTCAGTCATGATAGTTTAGGGAAGAGATGTGCTCTTGAGGAATTGTGAATAAAAGATACGATCCCCTTCTGCGATACATGCAATCGCTATGTTGCATTACCGTTAATTAACTGTTAGCTCTTTTTATAAAGAGCAGGATCGGCCCGGTGCAGTGCCTTTCTTGGTCCGGAGTTTAAAGTATTATAATGATCCTCTAACACCTTCTTAATAAGAGAGTAATGCGTAGGCAATACATTGTAGCCGGTTACCAATTGCATATTCAGTAACCACATTTAACTGAGGAACGCCAGATCAAACTTTATACATAGAAAATGTGGCAGCGCATTCGCTTCTTTCCGGGTGAAGTATCTAAGGGGAAACACCGTGAGTTGCGGAACACCATACTACGAACATACAATCAAAAGGGCCGCCCGCCTCAGGTAGCTCTTTTTAGTACGCCCTTACTCCCAAGTGGAGAAATTTATCTCTACTTCTCCCCAGCCGCCACTGAAGTGTTTGCCAGGCTTACGCATGCATATCGATTGAGGCCCTGCGAAAAACCATCCTATGGGGAAGTAAAGCTAGTCCTTGGAAAACCTCAGGATGCAGATAGCCTGCTGGATGATCACCTTGCATAGCCAGCAGCTAGATTAGCCTATAAAGTATATAGCAGTTTCACCGGCTTTTGGCTTCGTTCTTAATCGATCGCTTTGTATCTTATTGCACCATTCATGTGTATAAGAACGAGGATTTATGCAGCATCGTTGGGTTTTCCAGCCTCCAGCAGATTGTGAACTTGTAGAGTCGTTATCAAGCTCCCTGAATAATCTCCCCGATGCGTTGACGCAGGCGCTGGTAATCCGGGGCATATCTACGTATGAGGAAGCTAAGCTTTTTTTCCGCCCTAGTCTCGAGCAACTCCATGATCCTTTTTTAATGAAGGGAATGGATACGGCGGCTGATCGAATTGTGGAAGCGAGAGAGAAGGGCCAGAAGGTGATGGTCTACGGAGATTACGATGTAGATGGGACGACCTCGACGGCCTTGATGGTCCATTTTCTCAAGTCAATCGGAATAACAGCGTCGTTTTGGATTCCACATCGCATCAAGAATGGATACGGCCTATGTAATGCAGGTATTGATGTTGCCGGAGAACGTGGAGCTTCACTCATCGTAGCCCTGGATTGTGGAATCACAGCTGTTGAAGAGGCAGCATATGCGAAAGAGAAAGGCATTGATCTGATTATTTGTGATCATCATAAGCCCGGAGACATTATACCTGATGCTACAGCTGTTCTTGATCCTAAACAGAAGGATTGCACCTATCCATTTGATGAACTGTCTGGCTGTGGCGTAGGGTTTAAGTTGATTCAAGCTGTGCTATCGCGATTGGGTAAGCCTGCTGAAGAGGCCTTCGAGTATTTAGACCTTGTTGCCATTTCTACGGCGAGCGATATCGTTCCATTGGAAGGAGAAAACCGGATTCTAATGCGGGAGGGTATAGAGAAACTCCGTACTACCTCCAGGAAAGGACTGAGAGGTCTCGCGCGGGTTGCGAAAATTGACTTAGAGCATGTTGCTGGGAGAAATATTCTCTTTGGGATGGGGCCGCGAATTAATGCTGCCGGCCGGCTCGAAGATGCCGGCTTTGCCGTTGAGTTGTTATTGTCGGAGTCTGATGCTTCAGCCTATGAAATGGCTCAGAAACTGGACGAGTCAAATACGAGAAGGCGGGAAATGGACAGGGACGTACTCAAGGAAGCCTTAGCGAAGGCGGAGCGCCAACTGGGTAATGAACAGTGTCATTGTCTTGTGGTTCACGATGAAGAATGGCATCCTGGTATAGTGGGTATTGTTGCGAGCCGGTTAGTCGAACGATTTTACCGGCCGGCAATCGTATTGACGACAGTAAATGGTGAGGTAAAGGGGTCTGCCCGGTCTATTCTTGGCGTAAATATCTATAACGCCATAAAGGCGTGCTCTGGACTTCTTAAGCAATTTGGAGGGCATGATTATGCTGCCGGGCTCTCCATGCAAGACGGCAATGTCCCGCTTTTCAGGGACCAGGTGAATGAGGCTGTTGGTTCACAAATCACACCGGAGCTTCTTGTGCCGGTAATCGAGATTGATGCGCCCGTTAGCCTGAATGAGATCGACAAACGGTTCTGGGCAGTACTCAAGCAATTTGCTCCATTTGGCCCTTCCAACACAGAGCCCGTATTTCATGCAGAGAACCTGGAGCAGTCCCGTGCTCCGATGCGCATGGGGCGGGACGGTTCGCATATTAAGTTTTGGGTTCGGCAAAGGACCAATAGCCGGCAGGTGTTTGAAGCTGTGGGATTCGGTATGCACGACTATTTTGGGGTGTTGCAGCAGAGCATGAAGGAAAGGATTCCTCTAGAGATGGTCTTTAGCCTTTCTGAGAACCAGTGGAATGGCGTACGCACCCTTCAGTTAAAGGCACGTGATTTGCGTCTCCAAAAGCGCACAATACGTCAATGATTGGTTACAAAAGGTAGCGCGTACTAAGGCCTTTTGTAGTTAAATTAGCAGATATTCTATAGGAGTATCTATTGACATTTCTATAGCCAGGAAAGTTCGTTCCCTGGTCCAGCCCCCTCTCTCAATTTACTTCCACTGGCGCAAGGATGCATGTGGTATCTCACATGCATTAACATGGCCTTTCTAGCTCCTTGATTCAGCAATGTCTAAGAACCTAAGGCTTTTTCTGAAGCAATCTACCTTTGTTTTAAGCCTGATAGTGATTGACGTGCATATCGCACATGCACAGATAGATTTTACCAAACGGGTAGTAAGTGAAGTATTTGAAGGGGTGCATGCCTTGGATGCAGCCGATTTAGATGCGGATGGGAAAAAGGAAATTGTAGGGGCCTCTATCGATGCAATTATTATTTGGAGGCAGCCGGAAACAGCGCAGGGCACTTGGGTAGCAGATACAGTATCCAATACCTTTGAAGGGGCCCGTTTTATAGATGTGGCAGATATTGACGGCGATAATGATCTGGATCTTTTTGGTGCTGCCAGAGGCTTAGATGCTATTACCTGGTGGGAGAATGAGGATGGTACAGCCACCCAGTGGATCGAGCATGCGGTAGACACGACCTTTGATTTCGCTATTCATGTTTTTGCAAAGGATTTAGATGGCGACTCAGATATGGACCTCCTTGGAGCAGCCTTAAAGGACGACGCCATCACCTGGTGGGAAAACACGGATGGTGTGGGCGAAACGTGGACGCGTCATGACGTTGATGACAATTTTAATGGGGCACGGCACGTGTGTGTCATTGACATCGATGGCGATTCTGATCTAGACATTGTTGGCTCTGCTGATCTCGCAAGCACAATTGCCTGGTGGGAAAATACAGGAGGGGTCCCTCAAACCTGGGTAAAGCATGTCGTCGATTCTACTTTTGAAGGCGTCAACTCGGTATTCCCGGCAGACTTCGATGGAGATGGCCGGCCTGATCTTGTTGCTGTTGCAGATATCGGCGATGAAATAGCATGGTGGAAGAATAGGCTTGATGGCTCCATCGTATGGGATAGGCAGACGGTTAGAAGCAACTATGACGGAGCGGTGTCTACGTATCCCATTGATATGGACGGCGACAAAGATTTGGATATCCTTGGCGCTGCGGCTCTGGATGATCGGGTGACCTGGTGGGAGAATGCCAATGGGGATGGACTCGTGTGGCAAGAACATATGATCGAAGACGAATTTGACGCTCCATCCTTCGTGATCGCAAATGATATCGACAACGACGGGGATGTGGATGTGCTGGGTGGCACATTGAAGGATACAGAGTTTATTATTGGCGATGTGGTGTGGTGGGAAAATAGCTCGATGTTACCGGTAGAGTTGTCCTCTTTTGATGCCTTGGTGGATGGGGAGAGAGTGCTTCTTAGCTGGAGCACACGAACGGAGCTAAACAACGCCGGCTTCGAAGTCCAATATAGATCGGCAGATCAACGGGTTTTAGAGTTGGAAAACGCCTGGGCAACGCTAGATTTTGTCGAGGGCCAAGGTACTACGCTCGATCCAGTGAATTATACCTATGATGCAGGTCAATTTGGATTTGGCAGGCACCTCTTCAGGTTAAAGCAAATAGATTTTGATGGTGGCTTTGATTATAGCGGCACGGTTCAGGTGATCATGGGTATTCAAAGTGGATTGAATATGACTTCTCCTTATCCAAACCCATTTAATCCACTAACACAGTTCTCGCTACACGTCCCTGTGACGCAATACGTAGCCATCGATGTATATAACTCAATAGGACAACGGGTGAAAAGCCTGTACAATGGAGACCTTGAGTCGGGTACATTGCATCAATTTGAGTTTCAAGCGAATACCCTTCCTGGCGGAATGTATGTGATTCGAGCAGTAGGAGATTATTTTTCCGAATCCAGGCAGGTGTTACTGGTTAAGTAAATAGATTGCTCGTCAGGGAGCCTCTATCCAAAAGTAAGAACTACTCCATCCCTTTATACCTACTCGAACGTGAATAACGTGGCGTACATTCTAGTATATTCTATTAGAAGAGGTACGTCGTAGCAGGATTATTCTGCCATCCTGTCACTTCTACTGGTCTGGTATATTTTTCGTTCTAAAAAAAGTGACCAAAAGAGTCCTCTGATATCTGCCAATATTGCCGACCATAAATATGAATCTTCAGAAGTTTACAGTAAAAGCCCAGGAAGCTATTCGGAAAGCCACTGAAATTGCTGCCTCTAATAATCACCAGGGGGTTGAGCCGCCTCACGTGATGAAGGCCTTTGCTAGTGATCCGAATGGGATTGTGATGACCATGCTCCAGAAGCTTGGGATACATACAGGGTTGCTAGATGCAAAGCTGGACCAACAGCTTAAGAAATATCCTGTTGTAACGGGTGCGAGTGTGGCTGGGCAATACATTGGGCAGGAATTAAAAAAAGTTTTTGATCGTGCACTTGCAGAGTCTGAAGTATTAAAAGACGAGTACATCGCGAGTGAGCATTTGTTGATCGCCCTGGTCGAAAGCAAGACGGAGTTGGGTGGTTTCCTGCGGGAACAGGGGGCATCCAAGGATCAGTTAATGGGCATATTGAAGGACCTGCGCGGCGGGCAAACGGCTTCGGATCCTCATGCGGAGGATCGGTATGACGCGCTGAAGCGATATACTAGAGATCTGAACGAACTGGCGAGGAGAGGGAAAATTGACCCAGTCATTGGGAGAGATGAAGAGATCCGCCGAGTGCTGCAGATTTTGTCCCGCCGGACGAAGAACAACCCTGTTCTTATCGGCGAGCCCGGAGTAGGTAAAACCGCTATTGCAGAGGGCCTCGCCATCCGAATTGTACAGGGTGATGTGCCAGAAAATCTTAAATCAAAAAGAGTCCTCGCCCTGGATATTGGGTCTCTCATTGCTGGCGCCAAGTACAGAGGGGAGTTTGAGGATCGGTTGAAAGCAGTCGTCAAGGAAGTGACAGGTTCAGATGGAGAGTTGGTCTTGTTTATTGACGAGATTCATACCCTGGTGGGTGCTGGTGCGGCTGAAGGAGCAATGGACGCTGCAAATATATTAAAGCCTGCACTTGCACGAGGTGAACTGCGTGCGATTGGTGCAACCACATTGGATGAGTACCGGAAATACCTGGAAAAAGACAAGGCACTTGAGCGTCGATTCCAAACGGTTGTTGTTGATGAGCCAAGCGTAGAAGACACGATTTCGATTCTACGGGGAATTAAAGATCGATACGAGGTCCACCACGGGGTGCGTATTCTGGATGGCGCCCTGGTTTCAGCCGCTGAGCTAAGCAGCCGCTACATTACCGATCGATTCCTGCCAGACAAAGCAATAGACTTGATCGACGAATCTGCAGCGCGATTGCGTATTGAGATCGATTCTATGCCGGAAGAGCTCGATGCATTGGAGCGCCAAATTCGCCAGCTAGACATTGAAAGAGAGGCTGTAAAGAGAGACGGCGACCAGGAAAAACTACAGCAAATTGCAGAGCAGCGCGCTAATCTAGAGGAGTCTCGCAAGGAGCTTCATGCTCGATGGCAAAGCGAAAAGGAACTGATCCAAAAGATCCAGCAAGCTAAAGAGAGCATAGAGCAGCTTCGTATCGAGGCCGAGAATCTGGAGCGGCAGGGTAACTATGAGAAAGTGGCCGAGATTCGATACGGCCGAATTCCCGAGCTGGAGCAAGGAGTGGCAGAGGCCAAGAAAGAGCTTGATACAGTTCAAAAGCACGGCGCGTTGTTGAAAGAGGAGATCGATGCCGAAGACGTCGCTGCGATTGTGTCTCGGTGGACGGGGATTCCCGTTGCCCGTATGCTGGAAAGCGAGCGGTCCAAGTTGTTAAAAATGGAGGATGAGCTCGCACAACGAGTTATAGGGCAGCTAGAGGCCATTGAAGCTGTTTCGAATGCTGTCCGCCGAGGACGCGCCGGCTTGCAAGAAGCCTCCCGCCCAATCGGTTCATTCATTTTCCTGGGTAGTACAGGGGTCGGTAAAACAGAGTTGGCCAAAGCACTTGCCAGTTTCTTGTTTAATGACGACCAGGCGATGGTGCGGATTGATATGAGTGAGTACCAGGAGCGCCACACAGTAAGCCGGCTGATTGGAGCGCCTCCTGGATATGTGGGGCATGATGAAGGCGGTCAGTTAACCGAAGCAGTAAGACGGCGTCCGTATGCGGTAATCCTGTTGGACGAAATTGAGAAGGCCCATCCTGAAGTATTTAACATACTATTGCAGGTGCTGGATGATGGCCGCCTTACGGACAACAAGGGGCGCACGGCCGACTTCAAGAACACGATCATTATCATGACCAGTAACCTCGGTTCTGAAGTGATTCAGGAGCGCATGGATGCATTGGATGGAGAGTTGTCTACATCTGCTGAGCGTGTATTGAGCGACGAAGTAATGGCGCTTCTGAAGAAGAAGCTGCGCCCTGAATTCTTGAATCGCATTGACGAGATCGTCATGTTTAAGCCACTGGGCCGGTCCGAAATTCGCAAAATCGTTGACGTCCAGTTTGCCCGTATTCAGGTCATCGCTGAAAAGAGCCACAATGTAACCCTTGCTCTCACCGACGACGCAAAAGATTGGCTGGCAGACAAAGGGTTTGATCCTATCTTTGGGGCGCGTCCGTTAAAGCGGGTATTGCAGCGTGAAATCGAAAATAAGCTGGCCGAAGAACTTTTATCAGGCTGGATTCAAGACGGCGATACCGTACAAATCGACCTGGCCGCGGACAAATCCGGCGTCACACTAGAACAGATTAAAAACAACAAGTTGATAGAGGCTTAGCAGCCAAATGATGGCATCATTTGGCTGGTTTCGGGTTGCGGGTTGCGTGTTTCGGGTTAGTTTCGTGTTGGACAACCAGGAACCAACCCGAAACCCGAAACTCGAAACCCGAAACAATCCCTCAAATCAGCCCGATTTGAGGGATTATGTGAATGTCCGTTAATGCGAACGGGTAATGTGGATAACTTGGGCCTCAAAATGTGGATGAAATGTGCTGAACTCCTGTGTGATTTGGAGTAAACTATGAGGTGCCTGCATTCGGTCAATTTGTATTGCAGAGAATGCTTAACTCCGGAGTGTACTTATTTCGGGGCGATTTTAAGGAAGAGTGTATGTATAGCTAAGATTGATATGGGCAAATCGCTATTTGTATATATATCCAAGGAGCAATGATTGAATCCACTAGGAAATGTACAACTCTAAACGCTGCAACTCGCTAGTTAGGGCAGATGTAACAGCTCCCGCTCTTCTCTCAGCTTTATGCTTTCTATTTTTTTGAAGGTGATTTCAGGTAGATATGTATCTCAGTAAGCTTTCCATGCATGGTTTCAAGAGCTTCGCTCAGCAAACAGAGCTGAAGTTCGATCCCGGTGTAACTGCAGTGGTTGGGCCAAACGGTTGTGGCAAATCTAATATTGTAGATGCAGTCCGATGGGTAACTGGTGAGCAACGTGCCCGTGTTCTCCGGTCGGATAAGATGAACAGTGTCATTTTTAATGGGACCTCCAAGCGGAAGCCTCTTGGAATGTCAGAAGTGATGCTGACCATCCAAAACACACGCGGCGTTTTACCCACAGAGTATTCTGAAGTGACCATTGGGCGGCGCTTGTATCGATCTGGAGATTCTGAGTATCTCCTCAATGGCGTCCAGTGCCGGCTTAAGGACATCCTGGACCTCTTTATGGATACAGGGATGGGTCCCGGCGCCTATTCGGTGATCGAGCTGAAGATGATTGATGAGATCCTTTCTGAGAACACACAGGATCGCCGGCGCTTGTTTGAGGAGGCGGCAGGAATCACTAAATACAAATTACGTAGAACGCAGGCCCTTAAGAAGCTTGACGGGACGCAGGCAAACCTGACCCGTATTCGAGATCTCACGGACGAGATCGGTAAACGGGTAGAGTCTTTGAAGCGGCAAGCTGAAAAAGCAGCCAAGGCGAAGAAAATGCAAGAACGCCTGGAAATGCTGGAGCTTGCTCTTGCCCAGGCCGAGTTAAATCGCCTCCGCAAAAGAGAGCAGAAAATCACTGAAGAAGCTACTGTTCTGAAAGATCAGCTAGAACAGCATACAGTGCAGCAGTCTCAAGAGGAGGCCGAAGTCGAGAGCTTGCGCGTAGATCTCGTAGGCCATGAGAAGGAGTTGGCAAGCCGCCAGAGAACACTCAATGATCACCTCGAAGAAATTCGAACAATCGACACGGAGAAGCGGCTAGCGCTGGAGCGATTGGAATCCGCCACACGAAGTATAGAGCGGACGCAGAATGAGCAACGTGATGCGGATGTGCGGGTAGAGCAGTTAAAACAACACAGGGCTGCGCTTGAATCTGAGCTTGAAGAAGCAAAACCCCTTCTCGATAAAGCACGTAAGGTGGCCGATGATGCCAAGCTTCAAAGTGAGAAGATCAGTGCTCGGTCCAAGGCAGCGTGGGAGAAACTTCAAAGTTTAAGGCAAGAAGAAGAAGCGGCCGAGAACGAACAGCGGGATCGCCGGAGGCAATTAGATCGGTTGGCGAATCGGCTGGAACTGATTCAAAACGATTCCCGTAATGCGCAGCAGCAAATTTCGAGCTTTGAATCTCGTATCGCTGAGGCCAAGGCGCGAGCCAAAAAGTCTGCAGTACAACTGGAATCAGCGCGAAATGATGTAGCTGGAGCCCGCATTGTATTGGAAGATGCCGAAAAGGAGCGGGACAATGTGCAGGCTAAACTTGAAAAAGCGCATGAAGGGCTTAGAAAGATCGAACGTCAGCATGACGCAGTTGCAGCTGAGGTTTCGCTTCTTGAAAGCTTGATCACGTCGTATGAAGACCTCTCAGAAGCGGTCCAGTTTCTATCTGAAAATACGGGGTGGAGCAAGAAACCGCTCAAAACGGTAGCTGACGTGCTGGGCTGCCTGGAAAAAGATCAGCCAGCATTAGATGCAGCTCTTGGGCCTTTTGCTACATGTATTGTGGTCCAGTCTGAGCAAGAAGCACGGCGTGCGATTTCGATGTTGCGCGAAGAGGATAAAGGGCAGACGGATATCCTGGTTATGGATCGGCTGCGGATGCCGACTCGTTATGCTGAGTTTATAGAAGAAGCAGCAGATCGAGGTGCTGTCCCTCTTTCTTCCGTGGTTCGTGTAAGTCGCCCGGAGTACAGTAAATTAGCCGAGGCGCTGTTACATAACTGTTTTTATGTAAAGTCTCTTGAGCATGGGCAAGATCTTGTGGATACGCTGGATGAACTGGCGAATATGCTGTACGGCGTCACGATGCCCTTCCGCTACATCGCTGAGTCCGGAGAATGGATGGATGCACGTGGTATCATGCGGGGAGGTAGCAAGCGTAATGAGGATGTGGCTCATCTTGGTCGGCTTCAACGAAGAGAGCAGTATGAGGCGTCGATTCAAAACCTCAGAAAACTTGAATTTGGGCTAACGCAAAAGCAGCAAGAAGTAGGTCAGTTTCAGGGCGTACTCAAGTCTATGCTTCTAGATGAAAATAAGCTGCGCCTGGGAGAAGCAGAGCGGGCACTTGGAGAGGCCGAGCGGGATTTCATTCGCGTCTCTCAGGAATTGGAGTCTCTCGAACAGCGTCACCAAGAGGCAAATACGCGTATTCAAGAGCAGAAGGATACGCTGCAGTCCGTCCACCAGGAGATTAAGCAAATTCAACAGCCTGTTGAGTCGTCGGAGGAAAACTTGAAAGAGTTGCGCCAGGGTCGGCTTCAAGCTGAAGAGCAATTTCGAGCCGCTGAGGCGGAAAACCATCGGGCGCTTAATAAATTTAACGAGGCCAGTATCACTGCTGTACAGGCGCGAAATCACTACGAGAACTTGCTGCGCGATGTTGAGCGCAACAAGGAAGATGCGTCAAATCTCCAGGCGCAAAAGGCTACGCGAGAGAAGCACATTATTTCTTTAAGGCAAAGCATTGAGGAAAACGAAGAGAACAATCGCGTCTTTGAGCAAAAGTTGGATGAACTCTATGGCCAGCGAACTGAGTTGGACGAAGCGGTTGATCTAGCTGAACAGGCCAGGCAAGAAGCGTTGTCTCGGATTCAGGAACTCGAAACCAAACTGCGTTCCATCCGCCAAACGCGAGAGCAAAGTCTAAAAGCGGAAAACTCTAGAGCCGTTCAGCTGGCAGAAATTCAAACCCGGATTAGTGAATTAATAAGGAGTGTTGAAGAGTCTTATGAGCGTTCTTTGAGTGATGAGCCGGCGGACGTGCCCGAAGATTTTGAGCGCGATACGTTCAAAAGGGAGTCGAAATCTATAAAGGCGTCCTTGAGGGGCATGGGGTCGATCAACGAATTGGCCCTGGAAAGTTATGAGGAGGAGAAGGATCGGTATGAGTTTATGAAGAACCAGCAGGAAGATCTTGAAAACGCAGAGCAGTCGTTGCTGGATACGATTTCAGAAATCAACACCACGGCTGCAAAGGCCTTTGATGATACGTTCCAGGTGGTTCGAGCGAACTTCGCACGGTTATTTGCAACCTTGTTCGGAAAAGACGACGCTGCTGATTTGCTCCTGGTGAATCCAGAAGACCCGCTTGAATCTCCCATCGAGATCGTAGCTAAACCAAAAGGGAAACGGCCAAGCGCGATTACACAGCTATCTGGCGGTGAAAAAACATTGACCGCAACCGCACTGCTCTTTGCTATTTATCTTGTGAAGCCGAGCCCATTCTGTATTCTGGATGAGGTCGACGCTCCCCTTGACGAAGCAAACGTTGAGCGGTTTATGCAGCTCATTCGTGAGTTTTCGAATGAAACACAGTTTATCATGGTAACCCACAACCGCCGGACCATGGAACTGGCTGACCGCCTATACGGAATTACAATGCAGGAGCAAGGCGTCTCTAAGCTCGTCGGTGTTAAGTTTGACGAAGCAACTGAGTTAATGGCTGCCTAATCCTTCTCGGTCTTATTCAAATAAGCTGTCAGCATTCCACTGTTCTGCCAATTCTCCTAATGCACGTTGTATAGAATCAGGTAGCTCTGCAGCCAGGTTCTTCAATTCCGATTGCTTTTCCGTTGAAAACACAGGCGCCTCTGCGTTCCAGTTGTCTTTTAGTGACTCGAGTACGGCCAGGGCAAGCTCTTCCTCCGCTTCCTTGATCGCCATCAAGATCGCTGATACGCTCTCCGAATTCCCGTTCGAGGCATAAGTACTGGCAGCCGAAGAAACAACGTGCTTTGCGTTTGCTGTAAATGTGGAATCTTGATCGGCATCGAACGTGAAATGCAGGGCTTCAGGTAAGAAGCTTTCACTGTGCTGCATTCCCGCTACAGTTATTGCCGTGCGAAGGTGGGGATCTTGAATGTTTTCGGTCACTTGAAATGCATAGGCCGCTGTTTTGCCTGCTAGTTCGGATGCCGGCATATCCGCAATAGCCAAAAGAGATTCGAGGCTGAGTTTTGCATCGGCGGCGTCCATCATCGAGTAATCAACCGTGTAGTTCATGTCCTCGGGTACTGTGGGATCCGGCAATAAGCCGGCTTTGAGGATATGGGAGAGCAAGAGCTCATCTTTTGGCAGTACCATCAGCGCGGCGCGGCGGACGCCTGCAGAGGGATGGTAGATCGCATCAAGGAGGGTGGAAAATACTTCTGCCTGGTCGTGTTTGATGGCTCCAAGTCCTTTCAGTGTCCAGATAGCATGAATAGCTCCCGTGTTTAAACCGAGTTCATCCATGCTCTCGTCATCTATTATGGCAAGCAGTTCTGGGATAAGGTGTCTTTTTCTACCTTCGACAATGAAACGCTGCGCCATGGTGCGCCAGAGCTTGTTGTCAGACTGAAGCGCATTCAGCAATTGTGTGTCCGAGGCATCTGACAGGTTCATGGTCTGACCAGAGTCCATGTCCTCATGCACCAATCGGTAAATACGGCTATGGGCTCTGTCGCGCAGGTCAATTTCGTAAGCATTGCCCGGCCCGTTCTCAAATCCTGGAGGCGTTGGATTGTGTTGGATGATCAGGTTGTACCAATCTATCAGCCATACTGCGCCGTCTGGACCTACTCTTGCGTGGATAGGCGAAAACCATTCATCCCTGCTGGCGGCCATGCTGCCCTCATTGTAGGCTTTAAATCCACTCCCGTCCGGCTCGTGGGCAAATTTTCCTAACAAATGCCCCGTTGGACCTCCAATAAACGCGACTCTATTCCAATACGGCTTGGGAAAGGCCCGAGCAGTGTACAACTCATAACCGGCCCCGGAGGTGTAGTGACCGTGTTGGTCTACCTGGCGAACACGATCGGTAACAGGATAAAAATTAGATGCATCAGCAATGGAGCGGAGTACATGAGGTCCATCTCCTTGAAGTCGGTTATAAAAGCGTTCCGGGATGGCTGCATGTAAACTGGGGTTCTTGTTTGCGGTCGATCCAAATACATAGCCCTCTTCGCTAAAGGTCAGCCCCCATGTATTGTTATTAAAGGTGGCCATGTGTTCCAAAGTTGATCCATCTGGAGCAAATCGGTACAAGGCCTGTCCAAAGCGCAAGGAGTCTTCTCCCACAGCACCGTTAAATGCCGAATAGCCTACAGCTCCCCATATATGATTGTCTAATCCATAACGCAAATTGTTGGGGCCAGCGTGGGTATCAAAGGTGCCCCATCCGGTGAAAAGAACGGTTCGGGTATCCGCAACATCATCCTCGTCTTCGTCTTTGAGAAAAAGCATGTCAGGGACCTGGGCAACGATCACTCCGCCATTGGATAGGACGAGGCTGGTCGGAATATTTAGTCCGTCTGCAAAAATTGTGGTTTTGTCTGCGCGTCCATCTCCATCGGTATCTTCAAGTATCTTTACGCGGTCATTTCCGGTCCGGTCGTCCGAAAAGGTGTTCGGATAGTCCAGGGATTCTACAACCCAAAGCCGGCCTTTTTCATCCCAATCCATGTCTATAGGATTAACAAGGTCTGGTTCTGCAGCAAAAAGCTCCAGGCGAAAACCAGGCTCAACGAATGTTTGCTCTAGAGAAGCCTCTGGGGGTAGGGGGACTTGAACCTCAGTGATCGGCTCGCCAGTGACGCCCCAGCCTTCTCCGGCTGGATAATTGGGCATTGCACCCTCAACGTATTCAAGTTCTGGTGGAGACCAGTCGGCCGATAGGGCCCAATCTCCGGCTGCCCACCGAATACCGCGCTCTAATAAGGCCAGAAATCCCGGATTTGTCCACGTCCGTTCATCGTGCCCCCAGGCTGTGTAAAAAACACGGCCTTCTCCATGCGTGCGTACCCACGTCCAAGGTTCTTCGTATCCGTTCTCTTCCTGTACTGATAAGACGGTTTTGTCCGGATTGTGGCGCATATGAACGTAGGTTTCATCCCAGCTTTCAAACGAAGACAATCCTTGAATGGCCGGGTGGTCTGGCTGGACAACCCGCGTACTGAATGTGCCTACGCCATGGCTTTTGAACGTCGCGCCAACCAGGCTGTAATAGGCATCCGAGTTACTGAACATCGCTATGCCGGCATGAACCGGTACAAGCCCTCCTCCTTTCTCGACGAAGTTGAAGAGTGCACGTTCTTGCTCTGGTGTGATTTTAGGGTTATTGCCAAAGAGAAGAAGTACGTCATAACGGCTTAACGTTGCATCGTTAAGATCTTCGAGGTGATCGGTGTAGACCAAATGGATGCCTTTAGAGGCCATATGGGGGAGTGCGTCCAGTGCCCGCATGGCTGGTTGGTGATGGCCATTGTCCCCGAGGAAGAGGACCTGAAGCCGCTCGCTTGAAGCCGATTGTGCGTTTGCCTGTTGACCTGTAAAATCAGGTATAAAGAGGATGCCCGTGAGCAGTACAGCGATTGGAAAAACTCGCTTCAATTGTGTCATAACCGATGGAGGGGTGGGATGAGTGATTGTATAAATATCGATTTAAGGATCCGATTATGCAATCTATCGACCCAAGACGTGATTGGCCGATGAAAAGTAGATGGCTGATTTATTAGGCCGTATCTTAAAAAATAGATGTACGTACCGCATGTGCATTCGATAGTTTGTGAAAGTGGCCCACTGTTTAAATATCATAGAGAGTAGATCTGATGAAGCTAATTCGCATACACGTTCTGTGGATTGTTCTCGTTTTTATGTCCCTGGATGCAGTTTCTGCGCAACGTCTTTTGTTGACCAATGCGATGATTGTTGATCCTGCTGATAAGACTGAAAAGAAGGGGTCGATAGTTATCGAAGGAAATACGATTCAGTCTGTTGAGAAGGAGTTGATTGAGGGGTTTGAAGGGGAGGTAATCGACCTGGAAGGGAAGTGGGTTATTCCCGGTTTGTACGATATGCACGTCCATTCCTATGGCAATATGGGGCCTAATCGAGCCATTGGCGAATTCTTGATGACGCCCATGGTATCTCGTCGTATGCTCTACTCAGGAGTAACAGGATTCTTGGACCTATTCTCCGTAGAGGACTTTATCTTTAATCTGAGGGATATGCAGCGAAAAAGTGGCATGGAAGGCGCAGATATTTATGCTGCTGGCCCCATTTTGACAGCTACAGGGGGGCATGGTACCGAGTATGGCATTTCTACTAGAGTGGTTAACAATCCGGAAGAAGTCGAGAAAGAAATAGGCGAGCTGATTGCAAAAAGGCCGGATGTAATTAAGCTGGTCTATGATAATGTGCCAGGCAGAATGCCAACCGTAGATCTTGAAACGATGAAGGCTGTTGTGGATGAATCAAATAAGCATGATATACCCGTAGTGGTTCATATCGGCACGTGGCAAGACATTCGCGATGTTGTAGAGGCTGGGGCACACGCCGTAACCCATACACCAGAAGAGCCTCTACCCGATGACATCATTCCACTAATGTTAGAAAAGGGGGCTGCAATCATTCCGACGTTGTGTGTTCAAACAGAATTTTTAAACCTTACTCAGGACTCTACACTGCTTGAATCACCGTTGCTGACGGAGATGACATCGGCGGACTTACTCAAGTCCTATAAGGACACCAGTGCGTTTGCTCCTGGGTTTAAGCGATGGCTTAAAGCGCAAGAACGTTCGCGGGAAGACATATTAAATACGATTCGGGCTCTTGGCGAAGCCGATGTGCCTATTCTTGTAGGTACAGATGCTGGAAATGTGGGCACTTTCCAGGGGTATTCTGTTCATCGAGAGATGCAACTGATGGTAGATGCCGGGTTGTCTCCCTGGAATGCGCTTGAATCGGCAACAACCAGGGCTGGGGCATTTCTAGGGATTTCGGCGGGTGTCCGTGAAGGAAGTGTGGCAAATCTTGTCGTATTGAATCAATCTCCGATAGAAAATATTGGTCATACGCAAGATATCCATATGGTGGTTTATCGAGGGAAAGTTGTTGATCGGCCCGGTATGCTCTCGGCAAGTAGTGGCGAATAGGGTATTGAACCTTGAGATAAATGAATTCCCTGTCACTTTCTTTATCGCGGTAAGATTTTTGATGAACCATTCATCTTGATAGAAATACAACGCTTTCTGCACCATATTCGAATTGAAGAGTGTTAAAAAATAACGGATTGGTTGAATTTCTTCTTCTTCTCACAGAGATTGCTATATGTGGTTAGTGCATCAAAGCGTGTTTAACTAAACGATTATTTGATTTTGAACGAGTACGTACTGTTAGGATTAGCTGCTATCATTGTACTAGGTATACTGGCCCAGTGGATATCCTGGCGGTTTAAGATACCCTCGATCTTATTGCTACTCATTTTCGGCTTCATCGCCGGGCCTGTAGCTAATTTATTGGATCCGGACGCCTTGTTAGGGGAGCAACTCTATCCTATCCTTTCCCTTTCAGTCGGATTGATTCTCTTTGAAAGTGGATTGCGCTTTAATATGGCCGACCTCAAACAGGCTGGGGTCGTTGTTCGAAATCTCATCTCTATTGGCACAGCGATTACCTGGGCGGGGATTTCTTTCGCAGCCTACTATATGTTGGATATGAATCCTGGTATGGCCATTCTCATGGGGGCGGTGCTTGTGGTGACCGGGCCATCTGTTTTGCTTCCCCTGCTCAGGCACGTGCGGTCCAAGGGAAGGATCAGTGGTATCTCTAAATGGGAAGGCATCATGGCAGACCCTATTGGCGCCATTCTGGCCATTCTTGTACTCGAAACGGTCATCTTCCTGAATGAGCCGATCGTTGGTGGGCTCGAGATACGTGGGATGGGTGAGGCCATTTATCACACCATCTTGGGACTATGCTTAGTCATTATCGTGGGGCTGGGCGTAAGTGTGCTGAGTGCCATTCTTATGGTCATGTTGTACAAGAAACGATTGATCCCGGATCATCTTAACAATGCGATATCGATCATGGTAGTAGTGGGCGTTTTTGCTATTACTGAGATGCTGCGGCTTGAGTCAGGATTGCTGGCAACAGGACTGCTCTCTACCCTTTTATTGGGAATTATCATTGCCAATCAACCTTATATACCGGCTCGAAAAGCCTTTCTGTTTAAAGAGGAGTTTAGAGTCTTTCTTTATGCCGTCACCTTCATTCTGTTTAGTACCCGCCTTGATTTAGAGGAGTTGAGTTTTATCAACAACCAGACTCTCGTCTTTCTGATTGTCATCATGCTTGTTGTCCGGCCGCTGGCTGTGCTATTCTCGATTATCGGGACTAAAATCAACTGGCGGGAATACGTATTTCTTTCCTGGTTAGGGCCTAAGGGAATTATAGCTGCAGCCCTGGTGGCCCTGTTCAGTTTTCGATTAGAAGAAATTTTTCCTGAGGACTCAAGTGGACTGGTCCCGATCGTGTTTTTGGTTATCATTGGGACCGTGGCCGTGAGTGGGCTAATCGCAGGTCCGTTAGCGCAGAGTTTAAAACTGGCTGAGCGTAATCCGCAAGGGAATCTGTTTATCGGGGCGCAATCGTGGGTGCGCCGGCTCGCTAAAGTGATTCAGGAGCAAGGCTATAAAGTGATGCTCATTGATTCTGATCCTAGAAATATAGCCCATTGTGAACAAGCCGGCCTGGATGCACGCCTTGTGCATGTGATGACAAAGGACAAGGTGGACGAATTGGAACTGGGTGAGTTTGGCCGGATCATCGTTCTCACGCCGAACGAAGAAATAAATACCCACGCAACCCTTAATTTCCACGAGTATTTCGACAATACGGACATCTTCCAGTTGCCTGTTCGAAATCACAGCATAGAGGAAACCAAGAACGGGACCGAAATAGGGCTCCCCATTCATGGGCGCCATTTGTTTGGTGAAGAGGTTACCTATGCTGCACTGAATACCCGGTTTATAAGCGGTGCCTCGATTAAGACAGGTAAATTGACTGAAGATTTTACCTTTGAGGATTTTAAGAGCCGATACGGGATAAATGCGATACCTTTGTGCCTTGTCCGAACGGGAGGGGAGTTGCATTTCTTTACTGTAAATGACGAAGTGGTACCGCAGGCTGGTGAAACTCTGATCGCTCTTATAAACAGGGCCGATAAAATAAACGAAGAGAGCGACGGCGTCCTATCTCTAGGAGATGTTGCCTTTCCGGGAAGTACATAATGGCTATTGATTCTAAGACGCGGTTGATAACGCTGCTTGGGTATCCGTTAGGCCATTCTCTATCTCCTCTTATACATAATTCGGCATTAGAGGCACAGCACATCAATATGGTTTATCTGTGCATGCCTGTACCTGCCCAGCATTTCAGCCAGGCTGTGCAGGGACTGAGCAGAGTTGGGTGGGTAGGATCAAATGTAACCATTCCTCACAAACAACATGCTTTTGAATTGGCCGACGAATTATCGGAACGGGCAAAGGCCGTGGGGGCAGTTAATACCCTCGTGCTATCTCATGAGGCAGGGGCAGAAAGGCCCCATCTATTTGGCGATAATACCGATATAAAAGGGTTTTCCGATACACTCATTGAGTACCATGCGCAGATACAAGGGAGCGATGTGGTGGTTCTTGGTTCTGGAGGGTCTGCTAGAGCAATTGTGTATGCGTTGCTCACTGATTACCAGCCTCGCCGCCTGACAATAGCTGCCCGTTCTGTAAAGAAAGCGGAATTGCTGGCTTTAGCGATGAATCAGTACGACTCACAGCGTTCGCTCCGCACAGCTGATATTAAGCACAGCGAAGAATATACTCGAGGTTGCACGTTACTGGTGAATACCACGCCAGTAGGCATGCATCCGAATACACATGTTTCCCCGTTAGAAAATGTTGCCTTATTGGACGATGTCGAGATCGTCTATGATTTAATCTACAATCCGCAAAAGACGAAACTACTTTCGGAGGCGGAAAAAAGAGGTTCTGTGGTGATTGGGGGCCTGGAAATGTTGATCAGGCAAGCGGCTGCTTCTTATGTGCAATGGACAGGACAGGAGATGCCTCTTGATCCGGTGAGAAATGTGGTCCAAGAGCACCTCAAATAATAATATACACTTCTTCCGATTAGCTTAACGCTCATTTAAAAAGGTCGATACTACTTCACAAGCGAATTTTGCACCTTCAATATTGCTGCACACTCCATGGATGGAACTCTAAGCGACTCAAGCGCCTCTCTTGAGGATATCACTATAGATTTGCCCGGCTTGCCGCATACCTTTGTGCAAGCCATGGAGTTGTCCAAAAATGCTGATGAGATCACCATCGATGCGGTGGTCGATATTATTCAGAACGATCCAATCGCCACCACTCGCATCTTGAGTATTGTAAACTCGACGTATTATGCGATGCGATACGAGGTGACAACCATTCGTAAGGCTGTGATCGTACTCGGGCCAGGTACTGTGATTAGCGTGTTGATGAGTATGAGTTTGATCGATTTGCGTACCGCTTTGGATGCCTCTTTACCCATCCCGTTTATCGATCTGGTAAGGCACAGTATTGCAACAGCGTTTCTGGCAAGGCAAATCAGCTCAATATCCGTTCTTGCCAAAATGGAAACGGAGGAGGAAGACATCATGAACTCTGCCTTTACTCTGGGATTGTTACATGATTTTGGTAAGCTGGTGCTCATTCATAATTTCCCTGAGAAGGCTGTTGCTATTTATAATGATATAGTGCCCTTCACCACTAAAGACGAAGAACTCCTCGAGCGGGAAAAAGCAGCATTTGGGTTTGATCACGCTCAGATGGGGGCCTATATGATGCGCCAGCTAAAGATGCCCGAAAGCTTGAGCAAGCTGATAGAGTCTCATCATTCTCTTCAGCCTCCTGAAGAGATGAGCCATCCGATGAGGATCATGCACGGGGTTCTAAAATTGTCCAACCGGCTGGCCAGCAACCTGGGCTACAAGTACAATCGGGATGTTGGATCTGGGTCGCTGTATGAGGATCCGTTAGTCGATTTATTGCTACAGGAAAAAGTATTCGACGTGAGCGATAAGTCCGCTTTGTTTGACGAAATTTGGAATCTGAAAGCAGTGCTTAAAGAATACGTTGAGGCCGTTGTTTAGCACGCCGGTTTGTTGTACGTTCTCTGGATTGTCCATCCCAATTGCTGATCTCAAATGAACGTTCAATCACTCAACCCCTTTGCTCTTGATATCGAACCGATTGAAAGAGCCAAAACAATTCCTGCCTCCTGGTATACCGATCCCTTCTTTTACGATCTGGATCAGAAGATTCTATTCGAAGAGTCCTGGCAGTTTGTAGGGCATACGTCTCAACTATCTTCCCCTGGCAGTTTTATTACAGCAACGTTTGGGAATGAGTCGATCCTGGTAGTGAAAGGAAAGGACGGTGAAATTCGGGGCTTCTTTAACGTGTGTTTACATCGGGGAGGGCCAATTGAAAAGGCACATTGCGGAGAGTCCAGAATGCTTCAGTGCAAATACCATGGCTGGACGTATCGGCTGGATGGTACACTGAGAGGAGTGCCTCGATTTAACCTGGTGGAGCTTTTCGATAAAAACGAATACAACCTCCTTCCTGTTGATATTGCCACTTGGGAGGGGCTTCTTTTTGTACGATTGAATGCGGACGCAGGATCGTTGGAAGAAAAACTGGAAGGCATCCGGGAACGCATTTTACCAATGGATCTATCCAACCTGCAGTTTTACAAGCGGATCACGTATGACATAGAGTGCAACTGGAAAATCTATGTCGACAATTACCTGGAAGGGTATCACTTGCCTTTTGTTCACCCAGAATTGTGCAATATTCTGGAAGTAAACGAATACACAACCGAAACAAGCCCCTATTATTCTCTCCAGTACAGCCCTATAACGGAAGAAGAAAATGTATACACGTCCAGTGGCGGGGCTGCATTCTACTATCACCTGTTTCCCAACTTCATGCTCAACATCTTGCCGGGCAGGTTGCAAACAAATGTAATACTCCCTCTTGACCAAGGGAAAACGGGTGTGATATTTGATTTCTATTACGACGCCATCGATTCCGAAGCGGCGATTCGCCACATTGAAGAAGACATCGCCTTTAGTGATAAAGTGCAGTGGGAAGATGTGGAAATCTGCGAACACGTTCAGCGAGGCGTTCAGTCAAGAGCCTACGATCAAGGGCGATTTTCTGTAGAGTGTGAACAAGGTGTCTATCATTTTCAAAAACTGCTCAAGGAATCGTACAATCGATTGATGCAAAACAATGCGAAAAAGGAATGACCTCAATTCAAGATCGATTATATATAGCACCGGCCTCATTTGAGTCTTTTCCAGGCGTTGCTGCCGGATTCAGTACAAGGCATGGAGGAGTCAGTGAGGAGCCCTTCACAAGCTTAAACCTGGGGTTGAGCACGAACGATGAAAAGGAAAAAGTCCTTGAAAACAGAAAACGGCTCTTTAAATCAATCGGGTTTTCTTTGGATTCCCTTGCAATTACTGGCCAGGTGCATGGTGATGATGTTTTGGAAGTGGATGCTCCTGGATCGTATCCAGGGTATGATGGCCTCATCACGCGTAGTAAGGGCCTATTATTATGTTTGAGTGCAGCCGATTGTGCTTCTGTATTATTGGCCGATACAGAAAATAAGATTGTTGGAGCCTGTCACTCCGGCTGGAGGGGTACTGTGGCCAATATCACGGGGAAAACAGTATCCATGATGGCTGATCTGGGTGCTCAACCCTCTAAGATGTACGCATACGTGAGTCCTTGCATCTCAAAAACCAATTTTGAAGTCGGGTGGGAAGTGGCTGATCAGTTTGATGAAGCCTACTTGTATCGGGTATCGGGTAAGGAAAAACCACATATTGATTTAAAGGCAGCAATAAAAGACCAGTTAATTTCTGCTGGTATCAATACAAATCGTGTTGAAATCTCACCTTTTTGTACGGTGGGCGAAAAAAATCATTTTTTTTCTTATCGCGCAGAGCAAGGAAAGACCGGAAGAATGATGGGATTTGTAGGAATGCGCTAAATGAAAGGCCAATATCCTGTAGGTAAAATGACTTACTTGTGATTCGGTGAGGACACCTACATTCTGTGATCAGGTCTGAACTCTATATTGTAATTACTGGTGCTAGCAACACCAACATTTCTTTTCCGCATATCTTAAAAGACAGTGACAGAGCGATAGCATCGCAGGTAGGTCAGAACTTCCTGGTGGGGGAGATCAGGCCTATCTGCGAGTTTATCCGTTCTTCCAAAACTGCTCACTAGTTCGTCAGCAATTTTTTCCTCTTAGGCAAATTTTTCCTAATCCTTTGCGTGCCAATTTTACAGCTCTTTTTTAAGGCCGCGTTCCATGGTGAAACGGTCCGTCATTTTCGAAAGAAAGCTGAGGTTTTAGCGTAAGGTAATGGCTTATTCCCGTAAGGGTTTTCGAGTGCGTTCCTTTCCGATCACCTACCTACATACAAGCCTTGTTCAGTGATGTATATTAGAGTCACATCAAGCTGGTACACATGATGGAGTGTTGCCAGTTTCATTTCTTTCTCAAGGCACATCTAACGTTCACTTGCACAGCTTCACGCTTAGCAAGGTTGCTTCCGGGTGGGGGAAGCAAGGCTTGTATGACGAGCATGACCTCTGCAACTGAACACTATGCAAATCTGTCTCCGCACTTCTACAGACAGTGATAGAGCGATAGCGTCGCAGCGATGCCAGGCTTCCGGGTGGGGGAAGCCTGGCTTACCTGCGAATCCATCAACTAATTAATGATTGATTCTAAGATTTAGTAATTAGTAGCTGAAATAAAAAAGCCCGAACTTGTTGATACAAGTTCGGGCTTTTTCCTTTGTGCAAGGTTCAAAGTGCAAGGTTCAAAGTAAAATTACTTTGCACTTTGCACTTTGCACTTTGCACTTTGCACTTGCGCTAGCCTTTCATGACTTCGTCAATGGTCTCGACAATGTGCCCTACCAGGCCGTAGTCCAGGGCGTCTTTGGCGGTGAGCCAGAAATTTCTGTTGGTGTCTTTTTCGATTCGTTCAAGATCCTGTCCGGTTTGACGGGCAAATATCTTGTTCAACCGCTCGCGCATTTTCAAAATCTCGCTCGCTTCAATTTCGATATCGCTCGCCGTTCCACCTGCACCACCGGCTGGTTGGTGAAGCAGGAATCGGGTATTTGGCAAACAGTATCGATCTTCAACAGGAACAGCTACAAAAATGAGTGCGCCCGCGCTTGCAACCCACCCTGTTCCGATCATGCGAACACGAGGCCGGATGAAGCGAATCATGTCGTGTATCGTGTCCCCTGCTTCTACGTGCCCTCCCTGAGAGTTAATGAAGAGGGTAATATCTTCGTCTGAAGCAGCGGCCATTCCTACAAGTTGAGCTACAATGCTAGCAGCCAGCTTTTGATTTATTTCTCCACTTATAATTACGGTGCGCGAGTCAAAAAGACGAGATGCTATATTTTCAGGTACTGGGGTTTCCGTTTTTGTCTCCATACGTTAACTCTAGGGTGTCTTTAATTCTTCTTCTAGTATCAAAAGGGTTATGGTGTAGCCTAAAAAGGCAGAGAGATGTCTGTGTTTATGAACGTTCTTACGTTACTACTGCGTGAAATGCTCCAACCTATTTGTCAAGAAGAGGTTGCGTATCAAGATGAGTTCGTGGGTATATAAAAAAAGCCCGATCCTGAACCTTGAATCGGGCTTGAAATGTAGCTGTTGAGGGAGGGAGAATCAGCTACAGTTTTAAAATCTTTTTTAAACGCCGATGCTTATTTTGCGACGTATACCTTAAATGTCGGTAATTTGGATTCAGAATGCAACTTTTCATCCCTTTGTTACATCATATTACCCCAACCACGGTGTAGCTTGCCCCTGTTTCCATACGCCCGGCCCAATTTTGCATCGCTGCTTTACATATGTAAGCGTTTGTTGTGATTTTGGTTCAAAAAGTGGTCTATTTTTTGAAAGATAGCTTTATCAAAGTAGCCCCATCTATACCCCACTAATCTCAGTATTTATATATGAAAGCTCGTACGCTATTTGTAGCCTTATTGGTTTGCCTTCTATCCTCATCGCTTGTCTATGGTCAGGAAACGCATAAAGGAGACCGGGCTGAAGGTGTTTCTGCGAATAAAGCCCTTGCCGATATCGTTGGAAGCCGAGTGGAGTGCCAACAAGGGGCGGCGGATATCTATCCGTGCTCGGGAGTGGATTTGATGTCGTTTATAAGTGTCCAAACGTTGAACGGTGGTGTTGGGACAGCGGCATCGACTAACGATATTTGGGGATGGGAAGACCCGGTTACAGGTGTCGAGTACGCACTAGTAGGCATGAACTCGGGTACATCCTTCGTCGATGTATCTGATCCCACAAACCCTCAGGTTATCGGGCATTTACCGTTACATGCCGGGGCATTTGCGTCTTCTTGGAGGGATGTAAAGGTATACAATAACCATGCATTCATCGTAGCTGATAATTCGGGCAATCACGGGATGCAGGTATTTGACTTGACGCAATTGGCAAGCGTTCAAAATCCACCTGTTGAATTTGAAGAAACCGCTCACTACGACCAGTTTGCCAGCGCGCACAATATTGTTATCAATGAAGAGACTGGGTTTGCCTATGTGGTTGGCATTGGCTCAGGGGGGACGACGTGTGGGGGCGGTTTGCATATGATCAATATTCAGGATCCAACGCAACCTGCTTTTGAAGGGTGCTTTGCTGATACTACAACAGGCCGGCGTGGAACAGGGTACTCACATGACGCCCAGTGTGTTATTTATCAGGGGCCAGATACAGAGCACGTAAACAAAGAGATTTGCTTTGGTTCAAACGAGACGGCGCTAAGCATCGCTGATGTAAGCGACAAGTCCAATCCAGAGCGGATTTCTGTTGCTGAATATCCGAGTGTCGCATATGCGCACCAGGGGTGGTTGACCGAAGATCATCGTTATTTTTATCTAGATGATGAACTGGATGAACCCGGCACATTTGCGAATACCCGGACAATTATCTTTGACCTGGAAGACCTGGATGATCCCGTTGTAGCGAATATCTACTTCGCCGAGACAAGAACGCGTGATCATAATCAGTACGTAGTTGGCGATTATCTTTTTCAGTCCAACTATACGAGCGGGTTGCGCATTCTCGATATAAGCGATCCGGTAAATCCGCAAGAAGTGGCCCTTTTTGATGTACTTCCTTTTGACGGATCCTACAACTTCAACGGCTCTTGGAGCAACTATCCGTTCTTCCGGAGCGGGAATATCATCGCTACAAGTATAGACGAAGGCCTCTTTGTCGTTCAGCCGGCTAATCCTCTGTTGACTTCCACTGAAGAAGAAGAATTGCCGGTAAGAACAATCCTGAATGCTCCCTATCCTAACCCATTCCAGTCGCAGACTCAATTCACCGTTCAAGTCGAAGAAAGCGGTCATCTTGAGATTGAAGTCTTTGATTTGCTGGGCCGTAAGGTAGACGTTCTTTTCTCTGGTACAGTACAAGGCGGAAGCCCACAGCAGGTCATCTTTGATCGTGGAAATCTTCCCACAGGTGAATATATCATTCGCGCTCGGGGTGACGGAATTTCTATTGCTCGCACCGTAACGATCGTAAAATAAGTTCTATCAATAGGTTACGCCTGCATCTTAGACTAGCACTTTAACTTTTCTTGCTGTACATTTATACCCTGAATACCCATCTGGTCCTTTGATTTGTCTTCGAAATAGATAAAATTTGGGGATTATGGGGTGTATATGTGATACTAATATGCACATCTATGACAGATATCTGCATTGCAGACGTTAACAATGAATAATTATAAAGCCAATTTTGCCTGGTTTGGTCTCATACTATTTGGGCTCGTACTTACGAGTTGCGAATTGACCGCGCCTCTTACTCCACAACTTCTTGATGAAATCGAAGACATCCGATTCACTGAGCATATTCAGCCTTTCATTTTACAGCCGTACTGTGAACGATGTCACGCTGGCGCTGATGCCGCTGCCGGGCTTCAGCTAGACTCCTGGGATAATCTGATTGCTGGCTCTGATCATGGGGAAGCTGTAATTCCCTTCGATGCAGACAATAGCATCATGGCCAAAATGGTCACCATCCTCGAAGGCGGCCCTCATCCCTTTGAGTTAGACGCCGATACCCTGGATGGAGCACGGGTCCGTCTCCTGCAGCGATGGATTAATGCAGGCGCCCGCTTTGATGGCCCCATCGATGCCGTTAACCAGGGCGTTATTCCTTTCAGTACTAGCCCGAGGCTTCTCTTTGTGGCGAATCAGGACGATGCGCTGATCTCTGTTATAGATATTGACGCAAAGCTTGTAATACGAACCATTGATCTTCAGAATGATACAGGATTCGATTTCTCTCCGAATGCAAAGCCACACGATGTAGAAGCTGAACCGGATCTCTCGGCTATTTATACCTCGCTAATTGGTGAAAATGCAGTTATAAAAATCTCTATCGACAATCAGGAGTTGACTGGCCAGTATATGGATCAGGCCTTCTTTGAAACACCTGGGATGCTTGCTCTTAATTCGCTGAGTGACCAGCTGTTTGTTGGTCGGTCCTTGACAGCCGTAAGCCCGCCTCGTAGCATTGGAGAGATCACTCGAAGTACAATGGAAATCAAGGATATTGAGCTTCCTCTTCAGCGGCCTCACGCGCTTGCAATAGATCCATTGGACGGTTTTACCTATACAGCGAGCCTAAACGAAAATAGAATTTTTTCTGTACCAACCGATTCCAGTGAAATAACCTTCACACTTCTCCAGGCGCCCTTTAATGCGTTCATCCATTTTGCCATCTCGCCAGATGGAAACCGCATTGCTGCATCGGGGCAGGAATCCAACCAGGTAATGTTGTTAGATACCAGTGCGCCTCCTGGAATAAAACGGATCGGCGGGATTGAAGTAGGGAATCAGCCCTGGCACCCCGTTTGGTTGCCCGATCAAAGCTATGTTTATGTGGGTAACCTTGCAGATAATTCGGTGTCTGTGATCGACGCAAATAACTTCATTGTGTCCCAAACAATCACCGGTAACGGTCTGGCACAGCCCCACGGCAGTGCCGTCTCTCCTGAAGGAGACTATGTATTTATCTCGAACCGCAATACTAACGGTGCCTATACCCCTCGCTATAATTTTGGTACCAATCAAAACACCGGTACGGTGGTCGTGATTAACACAGCTACCAATGAAATTGAAAAAGTTATTGAAGTGGGCAGATTTCCAGCCGGCCTTTCCACGGTTGTTCAGTAACCTGTTCCTTGTATGTACCCTTCTGGTTCCCAGGCTCGGAATAGGCCAGGTCCTCCAGTTTGAGAAGCTGGACACCCCATTTGAAGTATTTAACCAGGAAGGGGAGCTATTGCAGCTCCCCTTTTTAGGTGGTTTTAATGTCCCCCGCCCTCAACTGGTAGATATAGATGGGGATGGTGACCAGGATTTATTCGTTCAGGAGCTTACGAATCAGTTGGTCTTCTTCGAGCGGGTTTCAAACCCAACCGGGTTTCCATTTGTTAAAAAGTCCGATGCATTTCAGGAGTTAGTCGTAGGCGAGTGGTACAGGTTCGTTGATCTGGACCAAGATGGAGATCAGGACCTACTCGCTGAAACGCCATTTAGTATGATTCGGGCATATGAAAACACCGGCGGACCCACATCTCCCCTATTTACACTTGTCCAGGACTCTCTTCGAGACGATGCAGGTGAGCCGCTCTTCGCTGATCGGCAGAATATCCTCAACGTTGTGGATATAGATGCCGATGGACTGCTGGACCTCTTTGTTGGCAAGCTGGATGGAACGGTGTTTCACTATGAACAAACTGTGAGAAGTGCTTCCGTTCAGGAGCTTGCCTTCAGCTTGCAGTCGGAGCGGTTCCAAAATATCAGTGTGGTTGGTGAAGGAGGCAAACAATCCGGGGATCAACACGGAGCCAGTACCCTGCTGTTTCATGACGTAGATCAAGACGGCGACCAGGATTTGTTTTGGGGGGACTTTTTTGAAGCAGGGTTGCTCTTCTTCGAAAACGCCGGTACACCTCAAATTCCCATCTTTTCGAATGAATTTGTGCAGTTTCCGATACAGGATCCCCTTTTGACGAGTGGCTATAATGCGCCCACTTTTGGTGATGTTGATGGGGATGGGATAGATGACCTGATTGTTGGTGTGCTCGGCGGCGCTTTCTCCGCTTTTGGCGCTGCGACAGACAACCTGCTGTACTTCCAACAAGATGCAAGTAATCAGTTTTCTTTTGTACGTGCTCGATTCTTTACAAACATAGATGTCGGAAGCGACGGATACCCTGTTTTGTTCGATGTAGACGGTGATAGAGACAATGATCTCCTTATCGGGAATAGCATTGATCCCGATGATTCGAATCAAGGATCACTGCATCTGTTTGAAAATACAGGGAGCGCCAGCCAGCCACTATTTAGGGATAGGGGAGCACTGCCTCTCGAACCTGCCTTCGGCATAACCCCTGCGCTCGGTGATTTGAATGGAGACGGAGCTGTCGATATGATTACTGGCAGTTTTCTTGGCGAGATGACCTTGTATATCAATGCTAATGATGGGACTACCTTTAGTTTCTCTGAAACGACGACTGACTATCTCGACATTGCGTCTGGATCGAGCAGCACCCCTTTCCTGGCCGACATGGATGCCGACGAAGATTTGGATCTGCTTGTGGGTCAATCGAGTGGAGTGATCAATTATTTCGAGAATACAGGAACGCCCGAAGAACCCGTTTTTAACCTGGTAACCACATCGTATAGCGATATTGATGTCGGAAGAAGAAGCGTGCCGCTTGCCGTGGATGTTGATAGAGACGGAGATCTTGATTTAATCGTAGGATCCGACCAGGACGGCATCTTTACTTTCGAAAATATCGGGACGCCAGAAGCCGCCGAATTTGTACCTGTCTCCTGGTTTGATCTTGGAGTGCAACGGCGAATGGCGCCGGCCTGGGGGGACCTAAACGGAGACTCAAAGCCGGAAGTGTTAGTGGGATTGTTGAATGGAGGACTTCACTATTATGAAAACAGAAGCCTCCCGCTGTCAAATAATCCTGGGTTGGAGGCAAATCGTAAAAAGGTAGATCTCTTTCCTAATCCAGCAAGTGAACACGTATTCCTCAAGATAACGGGAGCCCGTAATCAGAATGTGGAAGTGGATGTGTTTACAATCACAGGCCAGCATGCGAAAGCAGCGTACCGGGGTGTGGTTTATGATGATCATACGGAGGTGCTAGTAGATTTGTCTCTCCTGGCAGCCGGCGCCTACATCATCCATATTCATATTGACGGTATGGTGCTGAGAGAGATTGCCTTTAAACGGAGGTAGATTTTAATAGGCTTCAGGTACAAAATAAAAATGCAGCACTGCACAAGCATGACTGAAGGGTACGAGACGAATGTGCGGTACTGCACAAGCATGACTGAAGGGTACGAGACAAAAATGCGGTACTGCACAAGCACGACTGAAGGGTACGAAGCGAAAATGCAGTACTGCACAAGCGCTACGAGGGGTACGAGACGAAAATGTAGCACCGCAGAAGCATGACTGAAGGGTACGACATGAAAATGCGGTACTTCACAGAAGGGGGGACTTCGCAGCAGCTTTGAAGTGGCCGTCGACTTACTTGTGGGCAGCCTTATTTTGCCTTTTCTCCCACCACAATACAGAGGCAACGAGGAGGAAGCCGCCCACGGCAAGGAGAATCACCATCGAAACGGGGTCCGATTCGGAGGGCAGAAGCATCTGGCAGTTTGCAATTTTGGGCTCGTCTTTTCCGGGTATCATGATTTCCTCGCACTGTTGCCAGGGCCAAAGGGCACGTAAAGAACCAATCATAAGGCCGGCGAGGATTGCCATAGTCACATCGTGGTATTTATCGAGTAACCATTTGAGAAGGCGAGAGAAGGCACCGATGCCCGTTGCAGCTCCTGCCATAAATGTGGCAATGTAAGGCAGATCCCGTGCATTAAGCGCAGACATGGTAGGGGCGTATAAACCCATGACGAGCAATAAAAAAGCTCCACTAACCCCGGGGATGATCATGGCACAGATAGCAATCATTGCGCCGCCAAAGATTTGGGGGTACGAAGGATCTGCAATTTCTTGCGGGGAGAGCCCCGTAGCAAGAAAGGCAAAGCCGGCTGCGAGAACGACGAGTATAAATGAGCCCGCGTTTTTGTGTTCGATTCGAAGCCAGGGAATGGCTACAGATGCCGTGATGAGACCAAAAAACAATCCTCTACATTCCACAGGGTAGGTTTCGAGGAGGTATTCCAGGAGTTGAGCCAGCATGACAATTGCCGACACCATACCGATAAGAAGAGGGATAATGAGGGACCAGTCGATCTTTTTGAACTGAGAACCAATCGCCTGTTTGTCGAAACGCAGCAGCGTAAAGGCGAAGACGAAGGCTTGGGTGATAGCGTCGATGAGGCGTTCGTAGATGCCAACGATCAGGGCAACGGTACCCCCGCTTACTCCAGGGATGATCTCGGCAGTGCCCATTAAAAAACCTCTTCCCACGTGGAAGAGCAAGGATAGAGGAGAGGAATTGGTGTCAGACTTCACAATTCAGGTATGCACGTTGAAAAAATAAGAAAGCTTAATATAAGCAGTTTGCTTCCCTAATATCGTTCAACAAGGCCCACTTAACGGACATTCTGACAGAAAATTAACCACAAACACCAAACGGAAAAACACCAAACCGAAAGTGCGTTGTTTACAAAGCACTAAGAGTCGAGCCCTAGTTCGTCGCGGATTTTAGCATCCCGATAGAGTTCAGGGTAGGTATGCCTGAATTCTTCTTTCTTAGCCGGGTCCAGATCGAACGCTTTCTTGAGAGAGCGGATGCTGTCTGCGGATCTGCCGAGCGCAATCAGTGCTTTTGCTTGTTGGAAGTACGTGGATGCATGGCCTGGCTCAAGGACCTGGGCTTTCGCGTAGGCTTCCAGTGCTTCCTCCATGCGTTGCGCTTCAAACAGTGTTTCGGCATAGTCAAGCCAGGCTTCCCGGTTGTTGCCGTCCAGGAGGACTACCGCGTGATAGGACTCAAGGGATTCTTCAAGCATACCGGCGTTGTATTCGCAATCCGCCTTTGCATACCAAAGATCGGCTGAACTTGGGCATTGTTTTACTGCGGTGTTGAAATACTCTAAGGCTTCAATGAAGCGCTCCAACGCGTCGTAGCAGCATCCTAATCCGTACCAGGCTTCTGTATATCCTTCCTCTTCTTCAATTGCGAGCCGGAAATACGTAATGGCCTTCTCATAGTCTTTCAGCTCTTCATAAGCCAGGGCTATGTTATAATAGGTAGCAGGATCACCGCTTTCGAATTCAACAACCCGTAGGTAGCTTTCGATTGCGCCGTGTAGATCGCCCAGGTTTGCAAGGGCGTTACCGCGATTGTAATGAGCAGACGCGAACCCTTCATGGATGGCGATTGCCATGTCGTAGGAATCGGCTGCGTCTTTGAAACGCCCCATTCGGTTTAAAACAATGCCTCTGTTGTACCAGGCATCGTAGGAATAGGGGTCATTGTCGATGTGCTGGTCGTAGCAGTTTAGGCTGCTTTCATCTTTTCCAAGGCGGTCGTAGCAGTACCCTAATTCATACCAGACTTCAGGATGTTCTGGATTGATCTCCGCACATTTCTCAAACGCTTCTACGGCGTCAGAGAGTCTTTCAACGCGTTCAAACGTTACCCCTTTGTGAAACAGGGCATCTTCGTTGAGAGGATCTACTTCCAGTGCGCCACTGAAGTACGACTGAGCTTCTTCGCTTTTTCCGAGCCCGTCCAGAGTAATACCCAGATTGACCATCGTTTCCGGGTCGGTTGGGTTGAGGGTAAGGGCTTTTTGATAGGCTGAGAGGGCTTCGTTGTTCTTGCCGAGATTATTAAGCAAGATGCCTTTTCTCATCCAATTATCTGAAGAGTAGGGCTGATTTTCCAGGATACGATCGATGACACCCAGGGCGTCCTCGAAGCGGCCCCGTTCAAAGTAGAACGTGGCGATGTCTTCTAGGGCATCAGAGTCGAAGTAGGTACCTTCCCTATTCCGCTCGTAAGAGTTAACGAGGTTACTCAAACGCGATGGATCGGCAGAATCTTCGAGGTCGTCAAATCCGAAATCGAACATGCTCATTTAGCACTATTTGAAGGTTCGCCCGGAAAATCTAGGAATCCAGGTGATTCATGAGTCCTATACACATAGAATGCCATAAATCCCTATTGGTTCACTGAATAATAACCCAGGATGAGTCATAATGCAAAAAAAAGAACCAATATCCAAAATATGGATGTTATACAAGATTTATAATAGAACGAACAAGTATTAGTTGAGGCCTGATTGTACCCTAAGGGCATCACCAGGAACTGGAATATCGTACTAACTGGGGGCAGGAAATATGTACTTCCCCTGTAGTGTGTATCGGTCTTGTCGACGTATGTTTAAACAGATAATAGGGGGAATGATTTTCTTTAAAGTCGTTTTTAGAGAAGCCCGTTTCGGAAAAGAAAAACCTGCTGTTTAAAAAACGCTGATTTTGTATATAGAGAGACGTCAAAAGGCAGCTTCACGACGTTGAGTGTTGAGCTAAGAACGGAATGGTTTACCTATTGGTTTCTTTGGTGCATGAATCAAATGAGGCCGGGTGAACTGACTGTTCGTTAAGAAAGAATTAGACCTATGTTTATAACATTTGAAGGCATCGATGGGAGTGGGAAAAGCACTCAAATCAAGCTCTTAAGAGAGAGATTGGAGGAGACGGGGAAAAAGGTTGACGTATATCGTGAGCCTGGCGGTACAGATGTGTCAGAGCGAATTAGAACGCTTTTACTGGATCCTGGCGTTGAGATAGAACCCTTTGCTGAGCTCTTGCTTTTTTCTGCAGCCCGTTCCCAATTGGTAGCCGGGAAAATCAGGCCTGCTTTAGAGAAGGGGCGTATTGTCATCTGTGATCGGTTTTTTGACTCGACGACAGCCTATCAGGGGGCCGGGCGTAATTTGGGGGGTATCGACTGGATGATGAGGTTTCATGATAAAGTGACGGGGGGCTTGATTCCCGAGCGTACGTATTGGTTGTCGATACCAGTTGAGTTGGCGTTGGAAAGGCGCCGTGAGCGGTCGGGCGAAAACCAGGACAGGATGGAAAAAACAGGCTCTACGTTTTTTAACCGGGTGGTTGAAGCCTATTCAGAACTGGAGCGCCGGTACCCTGAACGATTTTTGAAACTGGACGGAACGCAGCCTATATTGTCTTTACACCAGCAAATATGGGACGATTTATTAACTAGACAAGAAAAAAGTGTAGGAACCAGGGTCACTGGTTAGTGTTCTTTTTTTCGTCATGTGTATTATATACGTACAAGCTGATGAATTTACCTGCTGATCAACTGGAAGAAGTTCGCGAATCGTTTAGTTCTTTTCTAAAAAGAAGGAACCAGCGGCAGACTCCAGAGCGCTTCTCTGTGTTGGAAGAAGCTTATGCAACGGGTGATCATTTTGATGCAGATGAATTGTATATTCGATTGCGGCAGAAGGATGTCCGTGTGAGCCGTGCCACGGTGTACAACACTTTGGATCTTCTTTTGGAGTGCGATCTCGTTATACGGCACCAGTTTGGTAAGAATCAGGCCAAGTACGAACGCGCATACAGTTACAGACAGCATGACCACTTGATATGCATGGATTGCAATGAGCTTTTTGAGTTTTGCGATCCGCGCCTGCAGAGTATCCAGGAAATGGTTGCAGAAATATTTCAGTTTGAAATAAAAAACCATTCTTTGAATCTTTACGGGCAATGTCAGCGGGAGGCCTGTCCGAATAAGGCTGTTTAGGCACGCAATTTGTATTAAATTTTTATTGCTATTGCTTTTTATGTATGATTACTTTCTGGTAAATCCATTAAATTAGCCGGACAGTTATTTCGAACACCCATTCTATAATGAGGCGCATCTTACCTATTATACTGTTATTGTTGCTACCTGCTTTTACGATAGAGCAGATGGGGACCGTGCAGATCAGCTACTTTAGGATTACTGAAGAGGGCAACAATATCATTATCAGTTGGCAGGCCAGAGAGGAGTCTGATGTTAAGGAGTATGAGTTGTATAGAATGACTCGGCTCACCAACAATCAGTTTGTCAAGATACAGGGCATAGATCCTCACGGAATCGACAAGGCGTATATATATAGAGATGACCAGGTCTTTAAGTCATCTAGTGAATTGGTAGACTATCGATTAGAAGTTGTGTATCTGGACGGCGTCCGGGAGCAACTTGCCAGGGATCAGGTCAATTACACTTCAACTGCAATTCGAAGAACCTGGGGAAGTATAAAAGCTATGTTCCAATAATAGCTTCCTCAGAGTGTGATGTCGAAACTTCAGATGCTTTCCCCCGAGCGGGTCCGAAGAACCATAGTGCGGCTTGCGTACGAGATTATTGAAGATAATCGTGGTGCCGGGAATCTGGTTTTGGTAGGAATCAAGCAAGGGGGAGTCGGATTGGCCCATGCATTGGCCAGGAATATTCGCGACGAGGTATCTGGAAACCAGGTGGCTGTTTACGATCTTGATGTTACGCCCTTCCGGGATGACCGGGATCGAAGTGCAGATGCAACGACAGCAATCCCGGAAGGCTTTGAGGTTTCTGACAAGCACGTAGTCATCGTGGATGATGTGCTTTTTACTGGCAGAACCGCTCGAGCCGCTATGGACGCCATCATATGGGTGGGACGTCCGAAGACCATTCAGCTATTAGCATTGATAGACCGGGGCCACCGAGAACTCCCCATCGAGCCAACGTTCGTCGGAAAAGCGATCAAAACCAAGCACAAGGAACGCGTTGTTGTCGAGGGCAGTGAGTCTGGGTTTACGGTCTTTGTTGAGGAATAACTAATTCTCCTCCTCTTCCTCTGGTTTGGGCACAAACAGCCTGATTTCATAGCCTTCCTTAACCCGTGTGCCTTCCGATGGGGTTTGGCGGACAATTTCCATACGGGAGACATCGCCGGAAGAACTTCCTCCCAGAACAACCGAGCGTATCTTTTGGCGAAGGAGTACATTTTGAGCTTCTTGGGCCGATAGGCCGACTACGCTAGGGACAGTGACCAGCTCATTTCCAAGCCCTGTTCCATACCATAATCTGACGCGGGATCCTTCTTCGACAATTTTTCCTGGCTCAGGAAATTGTTTCGTCACCATATTTTTGTGCGGAGAAGGGATTGTGTCTGGCCGGATATCCGAGTCCATGGCAACGAGGCCAGCAGCTGTGAGTCTGTTTCTTGCCTCATCTACAGATACGCCAGAGAGGGAGGGAACCGTTGATTCCGGAGTGGCGCCCGTATTGATTGTTATATATATACGTCTGCCCGGTTTGACCTGAACATTGGCTTGCGGGTTTTGGTCGATGACCAGGTTGCGTGGAAGTTCAGGGTTAAACCGGCCTGATTCAACAGAGACAGGCAGATTTAATCGGCCCAGGGTAAGTTCGGCATCTTCAACTTCCAAATTGGTGACATCTGGAACCGTCACAAAATCGTCATGCCCAACATAAGAGGGCATGAGTGCTTTGTCGACGATGAGGTATCCTCCTGCGAGCACAACGATGAGGAGCACGAGGCCGAGGGCGAGAAACTTGTTGGTTAGCAGGGAGCGAAGGTAAGGCCACATAGTCAGATTCTGGTAGCTGCGGTGTACAAAAAGCGGAATTAATATTGTGTAATTACGTAGAAATAGTGAAGATTCATATTCTTCAGGAAAAAATTTCCTAACCCGGAAACCTGCCAGGGTAAAGCGTGTTTGAGACGACCCCCACAAGAAACGGGGCGTTGAGAAATCAACGATGTTCTTTACTTGTTGAGGCAGGATGTGATTCCCTAAAATGGGGGAAGAGCAAATAAAATTTCATGACTGAAATTAAATTTGTCTTCTCTTCACAAATTGCCTAAAGTTTTTCGGAACAACCTCCTTAAGAGGGTGTTTGAGAAAAACCAACAAAAAATGGTTGAGTTACTTGCTTCTAAGTTTTGAAACATCTAACTTAGTCGTCCTTGGCTCGGCGCGAAAGCCGGTCGGGAAATGTTCTTTGATGAGAATGGAAGTATAGCGAGTCCTGTCAATTTAATTGACAAACACAGCGAGTACAAAAAGAGCTCAAAGATTTAACTTTCTATTTATACCACGGAGAGTTTGATCCTGGCTCAGGACGAACGCTGGCGGCGGGCTTAATACATGCAAGTCGAACGAGAAGCTTTAGTTTACTAGAGTGGAAAGTGGCGCACGGGTGCGTAACACGTAGGCAACCTACCCCTGAGAGTGGAATAACCATTGGAAACGATGGCTAATACCGCATATTATCCATAGGACGCATGTCTCTTGGATGAAATGTTCAGGCGCTCAGGGATGGGCCTGCGGCAGATTAGCTTGTTGGTAGGGTAATGGCCTACCAAGGCTACGATCTGTAGCTGGTCTGAGAGGATGATCAGCCACACTGGCACTGAGACACGGGCCAGACTTCTACGGAAGGCAGCAGTAAGGAATATTGCGCAATGGGCGAAAGCCTGACGCAGCCACGCCGCGTGGAGGAAGACACCCCTATGGGGCGTAAACTCCTTTTATATGAGAAGAATGCCTTGGTCGCCAAGGAGAGACGGTATCATATGAATAAGCACCGGCTAACTCCGTGCCAGCAGCCGCGGTAATACGGAGGGTGCAAGCGTTGTCCGGATTCACTGGGTGTAAAGGGTGTGCAGGCGGAGCAGACAGTCAATGGTGAAATCCCGTAGCTTAACTATGGAACTGCCATTGATACTACTGCTCTTGAGTATTGGAGAGGCTACTAGAATTCGTGGTGTAGCGGTGAAATGCGTAGATATCACGAGGAATACCAGAGGCGTAAGCGGGTAGCTGGACAAATACTGACGCTGAGGCACGAAAGCGTGGGGAGCAAACAGGATTAGATACCCTGGTAGTCCACGCCGTAAACGATGGATGCTCGATGAGGCGGCATTAGCCGCTTTGTCCAAGCTAACGCGTTAAGCATCCCACCTGGGGAGTACGCTCGCAAGAGTGAAACTCAAAGGAATTGACGGGGGCCCGCACAAGCGGTGGAGCATGTTGCTTAATTCGATGCAACGCGAAGAACCTTACCTGGGCTCGAACGCTATCGGACAGCCTCCGAAAAGAGGTTTTCTTCGGACCGATAGTGAGGTGCTGCATGGCTGTCGTCAGTTCGTGTCGTGAGATGTTGGGTTAAGTCCCGCAACGAACGCAACCCCTATTGCTAGTTACCAGCGGATAATGCCGGGGACTCTAGTGAGACTGCCTGCGCAAGCAGTGAGGAAGGTGGGGATGACGTCAAGTCATCATGGCCCTTACGCCCAGGGCTGCAAACGTGCTACAATGGATAATACAATGGGCAGCCACTCCGCGAGGAGGCGCTAATCCCCAAAGTTATTCTCAGTTCGGATTGGAGTCTGCAACTCGACTCCATGAAGCCGGAATCGCTAGTAATCGCGTATCAGCAACGACGCGGTGAATACGTTCCCGGGCCTTGTACACACCGCCCGTCAAGCCATGGAAGCCTGGAGTACCCGAAGTCCGTGACCCAACCTTTAGGAGGGAGCGGCCGAAGGTAAGCCCGGTAACTGGGGCTAAGTCGTAACAAGGTAGCCGTACTGGAAAGTGCGGCTGGATCACCTCCTATAGAGTAACCTTGTACTCCGACTTTTGTCTGTGGCAGGACTCGCTATACTTCTCTCTCAAAACAGAGTCTGTTCTTTGTATTTGGTCTATTATGTAGGCAATACAAGGGGCTGTAGCTCAGGTGGTTAGAGCGCACGCCTGATAAGCGTGAGGTCGGAGGTTCAACTCCTCCCAGCCCCACGTCAACATCACGAGATGTTGATTATCAGGCGGGGCTATAGCTCAGTTGGTAGAGCGCTTGATTTGCATTCAAGAGGTCAGGAGTTCGAATCTCCTTAGCTCCACAAGCTTCCTGTAGTTAGATGGAAGCACTGTTCTTTGACAAGTATGATATGTTCTGTATAAGGTGAAATTATACTTTTACAATTTCATTGATTCGTTCTCGAAAGAGTTCTGAATCACATGAACTGAGTAGTCGTGTTGAGGATTTGTGATGGAGAGCTACTTGGCTCATCGAGTGCGTAATTAATATACCTGTAACAATTAGGTTTAAGCAATTAAGAGCGTATGGTGGATGCCTTGGCATGAGAAGGCGATGAAGGACGTGATAAGCTGCGATAAGCTGCGGGAAGCTGCAAGTAAGCATTGATCCGCAGATTTCCGAATGGGGCAACCCGTTAGATTGAAGATCTAACATCCGAAAGGAAGCTAACCCGGAGAACTGAAACATCTAAGTACCCGGAGGAAGAGAAAACAACAGTGATTCCCTAAGTAGTGGCGAGCGAACGGGGAACAGCCTAAACCAATGTTGTTTCGGCAGCATTGGGGTCGTAGGGCCTGCATACGGGACCACGCGTCGAAATCGAATCAGTTTGGAAAACTGAGCCATAGAAGGTGAAAGCCCTGTAGGTGTAAGACAACTGGCCTAGCGGTGTCCCTGAGTACCACGGGACCGGAGAAATCCTGTGGGAATCTACCAGCACCATCTGGTAAGGCTAAATACTCTCTCATGACCGATAGCGAACTAGTACCGTGAGGGAAAGGTGAAAAGAACGCCTAGTAGGCGAGTCAAAAGTACCTGAAACCATGCGCTTACAACCAGTCGGAGCTCCTTCGTGGAGTGACGGCGTGCCTTTTGCATAATGAACCTACGAGTTACTCCTGCCTGGCAAGGTTAAAATGTTTAGCATTGAAGCCGCAGCGAAAGCAAGTCTGAATAGGGCGTATAGTCAGGTGGGGTAGACGCGAAACCGAGTGAGCTACCCTTGGGCAGGTTGAAGCGTGGGTAAGACCACGTGGAGGACCGAACCGGTGTCTGTTGAAAAAGGCTCGGATGACCTGAGGGTAG